>QMCD01000386.1_pt1 | contig 35220 bp, 35 predicted proteins | sample 1821841 | NCBI WGS metagenome assembly QMCD01 (sample SAMN01991225, study PRJNA193472) | Termite gut metagenome, whole genome shotgun sequencing project. | isolation source: worker | host: Macrotermes natalensis
ATGGATGCCCATCGCCCGGCCTGCGGTGTCCGAACACGCCGCAACGCCGCAAACCTCTTCCCCGCAAAGCGCGACCACAAAACGCGCGGGGTCAATCGCCCGCGCCAGCGCCAGCGCCACACGTTTTCTGGATTCCCCGGTTTCGCGGAAATCCTCCCAGAACGCGTCTGTTATGATTTCAGCCGCCACGGCGCAATGCGCCGGTTCCGCCGCGATCACGGCGATCTGCCGTTCGTTCATTCTCCCTCGACAAAGCGGATTTTTCCGGCGTCCGGCTGGTGCGGCGCGCCCGTTTTCGCGGGTTGCCCCACCAGCACGGCGATACCGAATTCCCAGTCCTGTTCTATGCCAATCTCCTCTTTAAACGCCCGGCCTTCCGCGCACTCAAAGGGAAGGGCCGCCATGCCGCATATCGTGCTCCCCAGGCCAAGAGAATGCGCGGCAAGCGCGATATTTTCGCTCACGATACCCGTGTCCAGCCCCATTCCCTGCCGCATCAGAACAAGAAACATGCACGGCGCGTTGTAAAAGAGCCTGCCGCCGCGCTCCATAAACCGGTTGTAGACCGCTTTATCTTTCGCCTGCTTCAGCGCGTTCATACCGGCGTCGTCCATCCGCCCGATCAGTTGTTTGTCTGCAATGACAACGATCTGCCACGGCTGCCTGTTCATGGCGCTCGGCGCTTCCGCCGCCGCCTGCGCGACCTGCGTAAGCGTTTGCCGTTCCGGCAGTTTCCCATCGTAGGCGCGGCAGGTATACCGCGTTTTTATGCACTGCAAAACTTCATTCATCGTCCATTCTCCTTTTCATTGTTCTTTATTCAATCGGCTTAACGTCACTATTTTCGTACACATTGAATGTAAACGCAAGCCCGTTATAGTTCCCCGGGGCAGATCGTTCAATCAGTCGCCATCCGGCCCTGCCGTCAAGAGTATGCATAAATCTATCCGCGTTTGCGCCGCATTCCACCTTTGTTATATAAGCATACCTGCAGCTTTCCAGCAATCGGTTGTATAAAGACGCGCCGCCTATTACGAAAACGGTGTTACTGTCATATTCCTGCAGCATACGCTTAAGCCCGCCTATGCTCCGCGCCAATATCACGCCTTCCGGCCGAAAGGAAGGGTCGGCGGAAAGCACAATATTCGTCCTGCCTAAAAGCGGCCTGCCGCCGGGAAGGGAGGCAAACGTGCCCCGGCCCATCACCACCACTTTGCCTATTGTCTTTTCCTTGAAATACTTCCTGTCTTCCGGGATATGAAACAGCAGGCCGCCGTCCTTTCCTATTCCCCAATTTTCATCTACCGCCGCGATCAGATTCATGGTATTATTATAACACAAACCAAGGTAAGCAAGCCGCGTTGTTTAAATCAGTATTTATGTTTAGAATTCTATCCTTGTTATTATATATATAAGTTGGCTAAAAACGAACGTGTTGGAGGAAAAATGACAAAGCATGTGAAAATGATGGTGCTGGAGAGCTGCCCGCACTGCAAAAAGGCGTTTCGTATCATCAAAGACCTGATGGAAAAACATCCTGAATTTACAAAGGTGCGGGTCGAGGTGATAGAGGAATCCAAAGAGCCGCAAAAAACGGAGGGATATGACTACTGGTATGTGCCCACCTTTTTTGTGGAAGGCATAAAGATGCACGAAGGCGTGCCTTCGGAGCATTCGATCGAAAATGTGTTCCGCAAGGCGTTGAGTTAGACCGCGTTAATCAGTATTGTTTTTTCTATCTTTATTGCGGAAAAAGCTGTAGCCCACGCCCGCGCCGATGTAGGATATCACAATATAGGAGATCGTGTACAATGCGGCGGTGTGGTTGTAGAAAATAAAAATGGCGGGTACGAACAACCCCCCGCCGAGCAGCGGAAGATACCAGCAGAACCCGTGATTCAGGGAATAAACCATTTGCAGCACAAAACACATCGCGGGATTGATGATCAGCAGCGTGGTGATGAGGTAATCCGCATTGTTTCCGTTGGAAAAAAGCGAAGGAAAGGGCAGCGCATAGAAAGCGGCGCAAAGTATCAGCAGGTATGGCCAAAGTTTTCTTATTGCGCTTTTTTGTCCGTTCATATCAAAAACCCTCCGTTGGGGCTTAAAACCTGCCCCGTAATAAAATCCGCCCGCGGCGACGCCAAAAACAAAACAGACTGCGCAACATCCTCCGCGCGGCCCACCGTGCAAAGGGGCGTTTGTTCTTTCAATCGCGCGATGTCTTCCCCGGTTAGCGCTTGATTCATATCCGTATCGATCACGCCGGGCGCCACACAGTTACAGCGAACGCCCGATGGCCCCACCTCTTTTGCCAGCGCCTTTGTAAAACCAATGAGCGCCGCCTTGGAAGCGGAATACGCGACTTCGCACGACGCGCCGCACACACCCCATACCGACGAGATATTGATGATGCAACCCTGTTTTTTACTGATCATAGGCGGAAGCGCTTCCCTGCTGCACAAAAACGCGCCGCGCATATTGACCGCGAATAACCGGTCCCATTCATCAGTACTCATATCTGTCAGTAACCCGGCCGCCGCAATCCCCGCGTTGTTTACCAGCACGTCCGCCGGTGCAAAGCATTGTGCCGCCTGCTCAAACAGTGCGCGCACCTGCCGCTCGTCGGAAACATCCGCCCGGATGGCAATCGCACACCGCCGCCCCGCGTTGCGGTTTATCTCGTCTTCCAGCTCTTTTGCGCGGCTTTCGCTGCGAAAATAGTTGATGACGACCTCATAGCCGCTTTGCGCGAACAACAGCGCCGTCTGCCTGCCGATACCACGCGACGCGCCTGTGATGAGCGCTGTTCCCATAGTGCCTTGCCTCCTTGAAAGTCTGCTGCTATACCATTTATACCCTATAACCGGCCCGCCTCAAACAACGACGCGCCGCTGCTGTCTATCCCAACGATAAGCGGCATATCTTCCACCGTGAGCGCTTTTATCGACTCCGCGCCCAGCTCCCCAAACGCAGCTTCTTCCGCCGCCGTAATACATTTGCTTATCAGCGCGCCCGCACCGCCTGTGGCGCCGAAGTATACCGCGCCGTTTTTTACGATAGACCGCCGCACCCCCTCACTGACCGGCCCCTTGGCAATGACACAGCACACGCCCCGGTCATACAGCGCGGGCGCGTATGCGTTCATGCGGACGGCGCTTGTCGGCCCGCAAGAATTGATCACTTGCCCCGGTTTGGCCGGGCAAGGGCCCGCGTAATACAGGGCGGCGCCCGCAAGGTCTATAGGCAGGGGCGCCCCGCTTTCAAGCAACGCCGCAAGCCGTTTGTGAGCGGCGTCCCGCGCGGTATAGACCGTGCCTGAGAGCAGCACAGCGTCACCCGCCTTAAGGGAGGATATTTCTTGTTTTGTAAGCGGTAACCGGAGTTTCTTCATGCCGTACACCCTCAAAGGATCGCGCTTGCGTGGCGCAGCATATGGCAGCAATAATTGACCGCAACGGGCAGCGCCGCGATGTGCGTGGCCTGCTTGCCTATGTGCACGCCCAGGCAGTAGGTATCCCCGCCGAGGCCCATGGGGCCCATGCCCATTGCATTTATCCTATCCAGTATCGTTTGTTCCATTTCGCGCAGTTCCTCATCCGGGTTATCATACCCGAGCGGCCGCAAAAGCTGTTCTTTTGCCAGCAGCGCGCACGATTCGAACGTGCCGCCCACCCCCACCCCTAAAATAACGGGCGGGCAGGGGCTTCCCCCGGCTTGCTTCGCCGTCCCCACGACGAAATCGATAATCCCCTCTTTGCCGTCCGAGGGGGCAAGCATTTTTATTTGGCTCATATTCTCGCTGCCAAACCCCTTGGGCAGCGCCGTGATTGTCACCGTATTGCCCGGCACGATGCGCGTGTGGATAACCGCCGGTGTATTATCTTTTGTGTTTACACGGGAAAGCGGGTCGAGCACAGATTTCCGGAAATACCCCTGTGTATACGCTTGGCGCACGCCTTCGTTTACAGCGTCTTCCACATAGCCGCCAAGTATGTGCGTATCCTGCCCCACCTTTAGCAGCACGACCGCCATGCCGGTATCCTGGCACGCCGGAATTTCTTCGCTTTGCGCGATCCCGCTATTTTGTATGAGCTGCCTAAGTATCTCTTTTGCGTGCGGCGTGCGTTCCGCCTTCCGCGCCCGTTCAATGGCGCGCGTCACCCGCGCGTCCGGGGCGATGCAGGCGCACAAAAACAACTCGCGGACAGTCTCTGTGATTTCGCTCGCATGAATCGTTTTTACGCCGGTTTTTTCCATGTATAAATTATAATGGATTCACAAAAAACAAGCAAGCAGCCATTGACAGGCGTGGCACATCCGTGCGTGGTTTTGTATTAATTTTGGTAGCGGTGGCTTAAGTAACCGCTGATTAAGGTGGGTTCGTATTCCTAACCCCTGGGAAAGCGAGATTTGAGTTCGCCTCTGCGCTGCCCATGAAACGGAAGCATTTTCCACCGTGGATGGTTATGACGCTGCCGCTGGGCGTCAAGGGGGGCAGGGGGATTCGGAATTTCCACCCTTCGCCCCCCTTGACAATCCCCCTCTACCCCTTGAAACCGACTAGGCGACCTTAGTTATCTGGGAAGACTTGTAGTTCAACAATGTAGACCAGTATACGAAATAAAGAGATAGTTTTGCAGGGTTATAAGACATAACTTCCCACGATTGTTCATGCCTTTGCCCTTAATGGAGTCCTTATAACCGTAGGTTCGGTGCCGCCGATTATAATAATTCTTTCCCCATATACAAAATGTCCATCCCCACCATTGACATTGCGCAAAAACTGTATTAAACTAACCCTATTGGCGTGCACGAGCACGAACATTGCGGCCTTTGGGGCCGGCGGTCCGTTCCAAACGGAGGGGCAGCCATTGCCATTCTTACCAATAAACGCTCAACCATCCTGTATTTCAGCTAAAGATCACTTTCTTTGTCTATAAAAAAGTAGTATAGTATTTATTAAGGTAATAAGGGCTGCGACGGCCCAAAGCGAATCCATATTAAAAGGAGAAGAGATATGAGCAGACCTGTAACATTGATGACGGCGCAATGGGGAGACCTTTCATTTGAAGAACTGTGTAAGCTGGCAAAGGAAATGGGCTATGACGGCCTGGAGATTATGTGCGGCCCGCACATAGACCCGGAAAAAGCGGCGAAAGACCAGAGCTATTGCGACGGCCTCCTTGCCACGATGGATAAGTACGGGCTAAAGACATGGGCACTTGCTTCCCATATGATCGGCCAGTGCGTAGGCGATAAGTGGGACCCCCGGCTGGATAATTTCGCGCCGGGCACGCTCGCGGGCAAGCCGGAGGAGATCCGCAAGTGGGCGGTCGAAAGTATGAAATATGTTCCGCAGGCCGCGAAGAATATGGGTGTTTCCGTGGTCACGGGCTTTATGGGCTCGCCTATCTGGGCTTACTGGTATTCCTTCCCGCAGACGACAGAAGAAATGATAGACGCCGGATTTACCGAGATTGTAGACCTGTGGACGCCCATCTTTGACGAGTTTGACAAATACGATATCAAGTTTGCGCTTGAGGTGCACCCCACCGAGATCGCTTTTGATTATTACACGGCAGCGCGGCTGCTCGAGGAATTTGACTACCGCGAGACGCTGGGCTTTAACTACGACCCCTCCCATTTATTGTGGCAGGGCGTGAACCCGACCATCTTCCTGCGCGATTTCATCGATTTCGTCTACCATGTGCATATGAAGGACGTGGCGGTGACGCTGGATGGCAAGGCGGGTATTTTGGGTTCGTTCATCACGTTCGGCGAAACGGAGCGCGGTTGGAATTTCCGTTCACTGGGGCACGGCGACGTGAATTTTGAGGAGATCATACGCGAACTGAACCAATATGGCTATGACGGGCCGCTTTCCGTGGAATGGGAAGACAGCGGCATGGAACGTGTATATGGCGGAACGGAAGCGGCCGCGTTTGTGCGCAAGGTCGATTTTAAGCCGTCGGACGTCGCGTTTGACAAAGCGATGGCGAATGAGTGAGGAGGGAGCGTTATGGCAAAAAGGAAACTGAGATACGGCATGATCGGCGGCGGCCCGGGCGCGTTTATCGGCGCGGTGCACAGGGCGGCGATCAGGCTGAATGACGAAGCGGAGCTTGCAGCGGGCTGTTTTTCCAATATAAAAGAGGAACGCGACCAGGCGCTGGAAGAACTGGGGATAGACCCCGCGCGCAATTACGAAACGTACGAGGAAATGGCGGAAAAGGAAGGCGCAAGGGCGGATAAGCTCGACTGGGTGGATATCGTGACGCCCAACCGCTTCCATTATCCGGCGGCAAAGCTGTTCCTTGAAAAAGGAATCAGCATTGTGTGTGAAAAACCGCTCGTGTTTACGGTGGCCGAGGGCGAGGAATTGAAAAAAATCGCAAAGGAAAACGGCTGCCTGTTTTGTGTGGCGTATACCTACACCGGGCATGTGATGGCGCGTGAGGCGCGCCAGCTCGTGAAAAACGGCGTGATAGGCGACATCCGCATGGTCATGGGCGAATATCCGCAAGACTGGCTTTTAGATTCCCTCGACACGATCACCGAAGACAACAAGCCATGGCGCGCTGACCCCGCGTTATCGGGTAGGGGCGCTTGCGTGGCCGACCTCGGTACGCACATTGAGAACTGGGTGAATTATGTGACCGGCCTTGAGATAGACGAGCTTTGCTGCAACCTCGATGTGTTCAGCGAAGGCGCGGTTTTAGATAACAATGTGGAGGCGCTTGTGCGCTTCCGTGGCGGCGCGACGGGCATGTATTGGACGTCGCAGGTGGCCATCGGGTTTGACAACGCGCTTAAAATACGCATTTTCGGCTCAAAAGGGACGATCGAGTTTGTGCAGGAGGAAAACAATTACCTGCGCGTTTCGCTGCGCGGCAAGCCGCCGATGGTCTACAGCAGGGGCTGCGGCTACCTTACACCCGAAGCGCAAAAATATGTGCGCGTACCTTGCGGGCACCCCGAAGGGCTTACGGAGGCGTTCGCCAACATTTACAAAGATTTCTGCGCCGCGCTGTATGACAAGCTAGCCGGTAAACAGGTAAATGAGGACGACTACGGTTACCCCACGATCACGATGGGCATCGACGGCGTGAACTTTTTCAACAAATGCGTGGACAGCTCCGAGGCGGGCGGCGCATGGGTCAAAATGGATAAATAGAGGAGGAACAACATGAAATTTGGAATGAATTCACTTGCCTGGCAGTCGCCGTTTTCCGACCCGCTGGGGCAGTTTGAAAAAGCAAAGAAGTATGGCTGTGATATTTATGAGATCGCCGCCGAAGATTTTAGTTCGTTTTCCACGGACGCGGTGAACGAGGCCAAAAAGGTGACGGGGATAGAAACGCCAACGGTGGTGGGCGCGCTGGGCGAGACGCGGGACGTATCTTCCGACAACCCGGAATACAGGAAAATAGGGGTGCAGTATATCAAGGATACGGTTGACCTTTGCCCGAAAATCGGCGCGAAAGTGATTGCCGGGCCGTTTTATTCGGCGGTTGGCAAGGCGCGCCAGTGCACCGAAGACCAGAAAAAGCAGGCGTGGGACTGGGCGGTGGAAAACCTCCGCGTTTGCGCCGCTTACGCAAACGACAAGGGTGTAAAGATCGCGATCGAGCCGCTGAACCGGTTTGAGACGGACTTCATAAACACAGTGGATCAAGCGCTCGACCTCATTGCGCGCATCGACATGCCGGGCGTGGGGCTTCTGCTCGATACATTCCATATGAATATTGAGGAATCCAATATACCGGCGGCCATCCGTTCGGCGAAAGGTAAGATATATGATATTCATTGCTGCGCGAACAACCGCGGCACGCCGGGCGAGGATAACTTCGATTGGCCCGCCATTGTGGCGGCGCTCCGGGATGCGGGCTACGATGATTACTGCCTGATCGAATCGTTCACGCCCGATTGCGTGGAGATCGCGAAAGCGGCCTCTGTGTGGCGCCCGTTTGCCAAATCGCCGGAAGCGATCGCGGAAAACGGCATCCCGTTCCTGCGCAAGGTGTTTGGGTGAGTGGACAGCAGGCCACGCGCCTATGGAGGAGAAAATGAAAAACATACCAGAGGTGAAACTTGGCGTTATCGCGGTGAGCAGGGATTGTTTTGTGATTTCGCTTTCCGAGCGCCGCAGAAGCGCGGTTTGCGCCGCGTGCGAAAAAATAGGCGTTCCGGCGTATGAAGCGAAGACAACCGTGGAAAACGAGATGGATATGCAAAAAGCCGTCCGCGAGGTGCAGGATGCGGGCTGCAACGCCCTCCTCGTGTTTTTAGGCAATTTCGGCCCGGAAACGCCAGAGACGCTGATCGTGCAAAAGTTCGACGGGCCGGTGCTGTATGCGGCCGCCGCCGAAGAGACGGGAAAAGACCTGATAAACGGCAGGGGCGACGCGTATTGCGGTATGCTGAACTGCTCGTACAACCTGGGTCTTCGCAAGCTTAAGGCGGTCATACCCGAATATCCGGTGGGCACGGCGGAGGAAGTGGCGCAAATGGCAAAGGACTTCCTGCCTGTGGCGCGCGCGCTCATTGGCCTGTCCAAACTAAAGATCATCACGTTCGGGCCAAGGCCGCAGGATTTCTTTGCGTGCAACGCGCCCATAAAAGCGCTTTTTGACATGGGAATCGAGATACAGGAAAATTCCGAGCTTGACCTTCTCGTGTCGTACCGTGCGCATAAAGGCGACGCGCGGATCGAAAGCGTCGCGGCCGATATGGCGGCGGAGCTGGGCGCGGCGGGCAACAAATACCCGGATATGCTGCCGCGCATGGCGCAGTTCGAGCTTACGCTTTTAGACTGGGCGGAGCAAAACAAAGGCGCGCGCGAGTATGTGGCGTTCGCGAACCGATGCTGGCCGGAGTTCCCTAAGGAATTCGGTTTTGAGCCGTGCTATGTGAACAGCCGGCTCACGGCGCGCGGTATGCCGGTGGGGTGTGAAGTGGATATCTACGGCGCTCTTTCCGAATACATCGGCGCGTGCATAACGGAGGACGCGGTGACGCTGCTCGACATCAACAATACCGTTCCCGCCGATATCTATGAAGAAGAGATCAAGGGCAAGCATAAGTACGCGCTGCGCGATACGTTTATGGGCTTCCATTGCGGCAACACGCCCTTTTGCAAGCTGTGCGACGGTGCGCTGAAATATCAGCTTATTATGAACAGGCTGGTCGAAAACGGCGGCGAGCCGGATGTGACGCGCGGCACATTGGAAGGTGATATCGTACCCGGGGCCATCACATTTTTCCGGCTGCACAGCAACGCGGATACGTCGCTTCAGGCGTATATCGCGCAGGGTGAAGTATTGCCCGTCAAGACGCGTTCTTTCGGCGGCATCGGCGTATTTGCCATACCCGAGATGGGGCGTTTTTACCGCCATGTGCTGATCGCGAAGCGCTATCCCCACCATGGGGCGGTGGCGTTCGGTTCCATCGGCAAGGCGCTTTACACGGTGTTTGATTATCTCGGCGTGGGCGATATCGCGTTCAACCAGCCAAAGGGAATGCTTTACAAGACGGAAAATCCATTTGAGTAGGATCAGAGAAGGCGGCAAATGGCGGTAACGATCAAAAAAGTAGCGGAGGCGGCGGGCGTATCCCGCGGAACGGTAGACAGGGTGCTGCACAATCGCGGGGGCGTGCGCCAGGAAGTGGCGGAACACATTCGCGATGTGGCGGTGCGGCTGGGTTATTTCCCCAACCGCGCGGGGCGGATGCTGGCGGCGCGCAAACAACCGGTGACGATTGGTTATGTGCTGCCGAGCGAAGGAAACGGTTTTTTTGAGGACGTAAAGCGGGGGATCCGCACCGCGGAAGCGGAAATGCGCGATTTTGGCCTACGTACCATATTGACGGAGGTGCGGGGGTTTTATCCGAACAGCCACATCGAGGCGATCAAAAACATGGCGGAGCAAGGCTGCAACGCGCTGTGTGTAACTTCGGCGGACACGCCGGAAATACGCGACTGTATCAACCATGTGGTGGAAAGCGGCATCCCCGTCGTCACCATCAATACGGATCTTAGCGACACAAAGCGGCTGTGTTATGTGGGCAGTGATTACCTTACGGCAGGGCGCACGGCGGCGGGACTGCTGGCGCTTTGCCATGGCTCGCCCTGCCTAAACCTGCTCATCGCCACCGGCTCGCTGGAAGTGAAGGGCCACAACGACCGTATCAAGGGGTTTTTGGATACGCTGGAGCTAAAGGCGACGCCACACCGGCTTTTGCGCACTTACGAAACACAGGATGACAACGGCCTTGCCTACGAGCAGACGCGCAAAATGCTCGGGGAGCACGAAGACGCGAATTGCATCTATATCGTGGCGGCGGGTGTTGAAGGCGTGTGCAAAGCGGTGACCGAGCTGCCCGGCAAGCGCAAAAAAGGGATGCGCCTGCTGTGCTTCGACGATTTTGGCGCCATCAAAAACTATGTCAGAAAAGGCGTCATTGATTTTGTGATCTGCCAGGAACCCGCGCAGCAAGGGTATCAGTCGGTGATCAAGCTGTTCAACTATCTGCTGGACGGCGGCAATGGCAAGCTGGATAACTACATCACCAAAGCAGTCATAAAAATTAAAGAAAACCTGGGAAACCACTAATTCACTAATCAATGGCGCAAACAATACCATGAATGAGAGGTAAACGAATATGAAAAAGAAGATTTCGGTCGGCAGTTGGGCCTATATTTTCGCAGGCAACGAGATCCTTTTACCCGAGCTTTGTGAAAAGCTGCACAGCCTTCAGTTTGACGGCGTCAGTATGGGCGGCTTTAAACCGCACGCGCACCCAGAGCTTTACGATACGCCCGAAAAGAAAGAGGGCCTTAAAAAGCTTCTCGCGGATCATGCCCTCTCTGTGGCGGAATATGCCTGTGACCTTTGGAGCCTGGACGGTATTGCGCAAAGCGACGAATGGGTCGCACTGTTTGAAGTAAACGCAAAATTCTGCCGGGATATGGGCTGGGGCATCATCCGCGTAGACAGCGGCACGCCGCCTGTTTTGCCGGACGGTATGAGCTATGACAAAGCGAAATCGATTATCACGGACAATTTTAAGCGTGTGGCTAAAATCGCGCAAAAATACGGCCTCGAAGTTGTTTGGGAGTTTGAGCCGGGCTTTATGATCAACGAACCTAAAATGATTATTGAAGTGCTTAACGCGGTGGGTGAGCCTAACTTCTCGTTGCTTTTTGACACGTGCCACGCGCATATGTCCGCAGTACATGGCGCAAGGCACATTTTGCCGGATTGTACGCTTAACGGCGGCGTGGAAGAATTTGCCGAACTATGCAAGGGAAAAATCGGCATTGTGCACCTGATCGATTCGGACGGTAAGCTCAACGGCGAAGGAACCAGCGTACACGCGCCGTTTGGCACGGGCGAGATCAATTTTGATTCCGTCATCCCCGCACTGTTAAACAAAGCCGGTTATGCCGCCGAATGGTGGGCGATCGACCTGTGCGAATGGCCCGACCCGTGGCCGGTCACAGCGGACAGCAAAGCGTTTGTAGATAAACTCAACGAGAAATACTGCAAATAGTAAAAAAACCTAAAATGCAGTGATGATTCGGCGCTTTGCGCAGACTGCGGGAAAAGGTTAGAGTAAATTAACTTAACGTTGGGCAAGAAAGTTTGAGTAAAATGGGTTTTAGGCAAGGCGCACAAACGCAGGCATATCGGCACATATGGCAAGTTTGCGCAACGCAGCATGAAGCCGATTTTGCCAAAGATACTGCTCTATGTTAAAGGTTCAAGAAATCACAGATGTCGCGTCGTCTTTGACAGCCCTATGCGAATCACATCATAAAAGCACAGCAAAAAGCGTAGGATTGTCAAAGTATCTTTCGGATGTCTTTCGGGTATTCCTTTTGGGTCAAGGTATCCCTGTGGGATGATTTTATGCCTCGGCGGTTTATAACCTACGGTTCTAAAAACTCCCTTACTGGGGTATTCCTCCAAAATTGTGGCGTTGCTTTGGGGTTTTTAGGGGCTTGCCCCTAAGTCGCCGCAAGCGGAATACTATAAGTGCGCCGCAGGCTCCTTGTTCCCGTTTCGTTATGGGTTCGGGCGGCGCGCCTTGCGGCGTTTGCCCTCGCCTCATACCCCAGGGCACCTTCTCTTGCCCCTGCGGGGCAATTCACCTTGTACTCAACGGGTGCTACACTCGCTGTATCGCCCATCGGGGCGCGCTCGTTTCGCATCCCCCATAGAAATACCTAAAGCCAAACGCAAGACCGTCAAATAATCTTGCGTTTTTTATTCATGGAAAAAATATTAGGGGCAAACCAGCTACCGCCGCTCTTCAAACTCTTTTTTTACGGCGGCCATGCGCCCGCATGAAAGCCTGCCTTCCGGGCATGTTCCCCGCACAAAACAGCCCGGCCCCATTTTTTCAAAAAGCAACGGCTGCCTTTCCCGCAGCAAACGCAGCATAGCGGCGGCAATTTCCCTGATCTCCCACTGCGCCCTGTTGCATGTGCGCAAACTGAAGAAAAGCAATAACTCGCGGGCGTTCATCGTGGTCGCGACCGTAAGCTCATGCCCACCCATCGCAAAGTATACCCGGTATTGCCCGTCCCAATCGGCGCGGCCGAACAATTCGGCCATGATCTCCTTTGTTCTCTGGAATGCCGAAAGATAGCGCTTTAGCAAAGCGCCGTCCTTTTTCACCGTATCCGGAACCACAAACCTGCCCGTATCCACCGTGGCGACAGGCGGAATGACGACCGACTGCATCCGGTGCCGCGCGATATGCGTGATGCCGGACAGCGATACGCCGGATAGCAGGAAAGAATAGTGAAGCTGCTCCAGTTCCCGTTTGCGCTCCTTCGCCAACACATACCGTATCATTTCTTCGTCGCTGCCAAAATACCCCCACGCGCCGCCCGCCACATCGCAGGCCATTTTCAAAACACCCAGCTCATTATGTGGAAACGAAACCAATTGAACGTTGTTCTCTGCGAATTTCGTCCCTGTGCCATTGCCGAACGCAATGTCTTCCCCCTGCGATGGCCTTTCGATTTCACCCAATATAGAGGGAAATACTTGCGCAAGCTGCGACTTTAACTGGTCGGCAATCGCGCGCAATTCATCATACACCGCGCCGCGCCCCCAGTAAATAGACCGCAAAACATGCGTCAGTTCCCTGCCGTTCATCGTGCAATAAAAATTACTGTAAAAACAGTACGGCAACACAAACCGGGCATCTTCTTTGGGCATGCCCTCCGCAATCAGGTAATTATACTCCCCGAATAAATAATCCATGTGCGCGCAATATTCTTCGCCTGCCCGGTCGGGAAGCGCCGGAATATAATACCCCATCGCGCCGAAATCGACATACCTTCTGGATTTAACGGTAAACGAAGCCAGCCGGAACTCTATCAAAAACTGCTCTACAAAAGCTGAAACATTGTTAAACGCGATCGTAAACACCGCGTGTTCTATCACGGATTTGTGGCCGGACGAGAGTACTTTTTGAATCAATTCATCGTCCTTTTGCGCCGGGCGGTCACTCTCAAGGATGGTGAGCGCGGTTCCCTTTGTAGTTGATATACGCGCCGCCGCCGCGCAAATTTTCGCGCCGTCTGTGTTGCAGCTAATTATTTTGACAATGGACTCTTTGTTCATGGCTTCCCCCGTTTCTCTTTGCGTGTTTTAATTATACAACCAATCGGGCGCGAAGTACATATTTGCTTGTTTGCCCCGCCTGTGCTAGTATGAAACAAAAAAAAGAGGGAAGGCTATGCGACTTATTCCACATATCCGGCGCAAACGGTTTACCATATTCGCGATATCGGCGGGCAGCTCCCTTTTGGGCATAAAAGACAGGGCCGCCCTCACAAGAGAGATTGCGCTACGCCTTTCCCGTTACCTTCCGGGTACGTCGCACGCCGCTTCCTTTTACCGGAAGATTAAAAGGACTGTGATCGTATGGCCGGACGAATGGGACGCCCCGGCCGACCTTTCCAACTCCGCGTCCGTCCTGAGCGGCGAATCCTGGGACAAAATCTGCACGCACCTTGCCAAAAAATATGGCAAACTGGCATATGACCCGAAAAGAAGCGGTACGGTGCATTTTATCACGCCCGACCGCGAGCTTGCCGTATTCCAATTTTCCGCGTATTAAAAACAAACCATGAACATCCGAAACAAAAAGAAGCTCTCTGCCATCTCAAGAGAAGGAGGCTTTTTTATGACAAATGATTTTTCATCCGTAAATAGCATAGAAGCGTTTCTGGCCGAATTGGACGCCGCCCCTTACCCATTTTACCAGCAAGACGCCGCACAAAAACTCCTCGATGCAATAGCAAGTCTAAAGACGCTTTCCACGAGCGCCGACTGTAAAGAACGCCTGATGTACCGGCTGCAATACCACCTTGTGCGGCTGGAGCAGCTACAGTAGCCGCTTTGCGGCCGGCACAAGATCTGTGCCGACACATACTGCTTGTATGCCGATTTGCGGCGCGCCAAAAAATACGGAACAGCCGCGCCTCGATAAATGAATAAAAAAATTTCGAAAAAAAGGAAAAAAATGTTTATTCCCATATGGGGCGTTTATAAATAGATTGAATCCGAGAGGGATTCCTGAATCAAGCGTGTGACAACTGACAATACATACCCCCAATCACAAAAAGGCGGCGAAAGCTGCTTTTTTGTTTGTGCGCGAATATTCCCTATTCCCTGCTGTGCATGGAATAGGTCTGTAACGAAAGGTACGACATACCAAATACACACAATAACTGCTCCCAGCAAAGGGAGTGGCTATTATGCGTATATTATTGTTTTTGCAGCATAGGCGGCGTAGACGTTGTGTCGCCGGGCGGTACAGACCTTTTATGTTGATGGGTTCAGCCTTTCCCGCGCGCAGCGCGGGAAAGGTGATGATGAGCCGTTCGTCACGCACGCGGGCGGTTCATCAGGCGCTCCGTCATAGAGAAAACAGAGAGAGGCACTCCGCTATGAGAAAAAACGCTGCCCTATGATAGAGTAATTCCACAAATAGAAAGACACGTTTTTTCTAATCCATTCTTCACCGCCCACCCGCGCGCCGAACAGGGAGAAATAGAGGAAGTGGAAAGACGCCCGGCGGAGCAAGGGCACGTCAAATGGCACGCCACCGTGATTAGCACAGAGAAAATCCATGCACAATAGCCACTCCCTCCAGCAAAACAACACTTGACAAGCTAGTGAATACTAGCTATAATTTAGCTAGTGATCACTAGCATGCGGGAAGATAAATATGAAAAAACGAAACACGAAGCAGGAAATACTGGAGAAAGCACTCGACCTTTTTGCGGCGGGTGGGTACGACGGTGTTTCTGTCAAGGATATCGCGGGCGCGGTGGGTATAAAGGACAGCTCGCTTTATAAGCACTACAAGAGCAAACAACAGATATTCGAAACGCTGCTACAGGGAATGAACGAACGATTCGAGGAAACGGTGACTTTTTATCGCCTGCCGCAGGGCGAGATAGACAATGTTTCGAGAGAATATGGCGAGAACGACCTCGAGTGGCTGAAAAAGGCGGTGGAAGCGGTTTTCCTGTTTTTTACGGAAGACGAATACGCGGTAAAATTCTCACGCTTGCTGATGATTGAGCAATACAAAAACAACGACGCGGCACGGTTGTTTGAGGAATGGTTTATTGACGGCGTACTCAGTTTCCAGACGGCGCTTTTTGCGCACATGATGGAGCAAGGGTATTTTAGAAAGGCGGACCCGCGCGTAGTGGCTATGCAGTTTTATGGGCCCACGCTGCTGCTGATGCTGCAATATAACGGCAAGCCGGACAAACGGGAAGAATCGCTGTTGCTGTTGCACCGCCACTTAGAGGAGTTCGTAAACAACTACCACATATCACATGGAGAGTAAAAAAATGGATTTGAACGTATACATGGAGCAGGGCATTTCACTGCTTGTGAAAACTGCCGGAAAGTACTACCTGAATAACCCGCGCGGCATCGCGTTTTTAGCGAAGATCGCACCCGAAATAAAGAAGAGCGCAAAGCGCAGGCAGGCGAATGAGGCGGAGGGAACGCATGTGCCGCCTATGCTGATTGCCAGTATCACCTCGCGGTGCAACCTGCATTGCGCCGGATGTTATGCCCGCGCGGCCGGTGGTTGTTCGGACGGCACGGCCAGCGACCTTTTAGCTGAAGACTGGAAAAGGATCTTTGGGGAAGCGTCCGAATTGGGCGTGTCGTTTATACTGCTGGCGGGCGGCGAACCGTTACTGCGCCGGGACATCATAGAGGCGGCGGCGGGGTTCCCCAATATGGTCTTTCCCATATTCACCAACGGAACGCCCATAGACGACCGCTATATTGAGCTGTTTGGAAAAAACCGCAATCTGATCCCGGTGTTCAGCATCGAGGGGAACCGGGAACAGACAAACAGCAGGCGGGGCGCGGGCGCTTTTGAAACAGTGCAGGATGTAATGCGACGGTTCAAAAAAAAGAAGATGCTGTTTGGGGCGTCCATCACTGTCACAAAGGAAAACATGGCGGATGTGACGACGCCCGGCTTTGTAGCCTCGCTTCGCGAAGACGGGTGCGGCGTGGTCTTTTTTGTGGAATATGTGCCAGTGGAACCGGGGACAGAGCACCTGATGCTGGATGAACAAGGCGTTCATAAGCTGCAAGGCGTGGTGGACGACTTAAAACAGGAATTTACCGATACGATACTCGTATCCTTCCCGGGCGACGAACAATCGATGGGAGGTTGCCTTGCCTCCGGGCGGGGGTTCTTCCATATCAACGCGAACGGCGGTGCGGAGCCATGCCCGTTCTCGCCGCATTCCGAGCTGAACCTTAAAACGGATTCCATAAAAGCGGCGCTTAGGTCCGGGTTCTTCCAAAAACTGCGCGATATTGCCGCGGCGGCGGGGCATAACGGCGGTTGTACACTGTTTGACCATGAAAGCGAAGTGAAAGCGTTGCTGCAAAAATAAAGGGTAATGCCCTATGTTAAGCTAGAGCAACTTGACAATCAATAGTCGGTTACCGCCGGAAAAATCGCATACTTTGGGGAAAATGTGCAGGACGCGTCAAGGATGCCGCGTCCTACCATACCCCCATTTAATTGGCTGTTACCTGGCATTAAGACCAATCGGGATTGATTTAAGCCGAGGGGGAATGCGCGGCCGCCCGCCGCTTTACCTGTTCCCTGTTCATCCGGTTAAGCAGGCCGTTCATGCCCGGTATGAGCGCGACAGCCACACAGATCGCCGCTTCCACGCCCACGACGGTGCCGCTGTATCCGAGGGAATACAGCCATGCGGGCATACCCTCCGGCGCATACATACCAAAGAAGATGACGCCGCTCAGGTATTGGCAAACAAAGCGCGCCCCGCACGCGTACAGGATGCCCGGCACAATATTCTTTTTAGCCAGCCCTGCCAGCGCCAGCAGCGAAAACGCGCCGGTGTAATCCAGCAAAAACTGTGCGGGCGCAACAAAGAACGGCTCCTGCAAAAACTGTAACAGGGAATAAACTATACCCACGACCAGTCCTTTGCGCACGCCATAAATATACGCAAAAGCCATAATTGGCAGCATACTTGCTGGCGTGATAGAACCGCCCATCGGCATGGAAAATAACTTAATAAAACTTAAAAGGAACGCAGCGGCAATGCACAGCGCCGCCGCCGTAAGCTCGCGTGCCGCCCAGCCCTTTTGTGCGATCTCCGTTCCTGCTTTCTTTTTCCGGTACAGCAGGACAGCGCCAATCGCTGCGCACCCGATCAGGATAAGTACAATGACCAGCGCAAAAACGTTCATCTCACCAAATTTTGCAAATGCTTCTTGAAACCAATTCATACTTCTCACTTCTTTCCGCTGCCATAGAAAACAAAAAACCTGCATTTCGGCAGGTTGATCTATTACTGGAATCTGTCTCCCTGCACATGAATTACCATGACCGGTTCAAAGGGTTTAATTCTCAGCCGTAAATAGGCTCCCCTGGCAACTATTCTATTTATTGTATCGTCATTCTATCACGGACACGGGTGGCTGGCAAGAAGAAAAACAGGCGGCGAAACCGCCGCCTGTTTTTAATGTGGATATCTAACCCCCACGCTAGTATCAAGTATGTTTTTCGCCAATGCCACCCGTTTCGTTCAACATTTGCTTATAAATCTCCGTGTAACGTTTGTCGAATGTAACACAGGCTACATTGTACTGCTGGATCAGAAGCTCCACGCAATGGTCACAAAGCGTGCACCATTTGATCTCCTTGTCCCGGTTTTCCATCATCTTTTCCGGTGTGAAGGGATCCGCGAACGACTGGCGTCCGATCGCGATAGAGTCTACGATACCGTCGGCGATGTTTTTGTTGCCCCAGAAACGCAAGGAGTTGTTTTCGGGCAGCACCGCCTGAAACGCCTTTTTGTTTCCGCCTGTTTTCACATTGCCGTCGCGGTAGATGGTGTAGCCCGAGCCGATTACCTTCGTTTCCGGTTTCAACGCTTCGCGGCATGTCTTTTGGAAGAAGAAGTGCATATACGCGTAGTCTGCCGATTTCTTATCCGGGTGCGCGAGGTCGAGCGTGTGCGACGGGGAACCCGCCGACTGCAATACATAACTCATGCCGTGCGCTTCAAGCTGCTTTAAAAGGTCGATTGATTCCGTAAGGTCCATGCAGGCGCTGTTTGCGTTGAGCGTGCCCACGCCGCCCGGGAAGCCTTCATAAATGGATATCTTGGAACCTAAAATGAACTTGTCGTCTTTTATCTCGGCGCGGACGCGGTCGTAAATATCGAGGGCGAATTGCCGCCTGTTTTCCCATTTGCCGCCATACTTCCAATCGTCCTTGTTGTATGGGCGCAGTATCTGCGAGCCTAAATACCCGTGACACAGCTTCAGGTCTACGCCGTCCGCCCCCGCTTCATACGCGCGGCGCGCGCCGTTTACGTAATCCTGTATCACCTGCTCGATTTCCTTTTCGCGCACAAGCATCGCGTCCTCATAACCGGGCAGCGGTTGCTCCGTTACGCGGATCCTTTTGGAAAATTTGGGGTTGCTGATCTCGCCCGAATGCGTGATCTGGAACAGCAGCACAGCTTCGGGGTTGATTTCCTTTAAGTGCGCCACAAATTTCTTCAGCGCGGGCACATTGTGCTCTTTTATGGAAAGCTGGTGTTTCCTCGAAATATAGTCGTATTGGGGCGTGATTGCCTCGAGGTCGATAACGCCCGCCTTCCCTTTGAAAAGATTCTCGTACCGCTCGTAGGTTTTGGGGCTGGGGTCGCCATTCTCGAGGGCGTCACAACATTCCATCGCGTTGATGGTAAAGCGGTTGGGCGCGGTTTTGCCGCCTATCTGAAACGGCGAAAACAACAGTTCCTGACTCATAAATATTATACCTCCTTAAAAAGCATGGTCGTGTTAGAAAAAATGCAAGCCGACGAGCCATTACCGGCCCTTTTGCCGGCTTGCCCTGAAAAAATGAATCGTTCCACCTTTTATACTAACGGAAAGGTCCGCCGGGAACAATCCCAAAAAAACACTGGAAAACAACCAGTGTTATACTGGTATTACTATACCAGCTTCGCCTTGGTAATCGCTGCGTAAAGCAGGCCCGTGGATTTCCGGGCAATTTTTGTTCGTGGCAGTGTCGGCAGGTTCCGTTCCTGGCAGTGCTACGAGCGAGTTCTGGCGGCGCTACCACGGGCGGAAAGTATCAAAAGTGCGCAGTCGGCATTGATCAGCGGTTGCCCTATTATTCATTGATTTCATTTTGACACAGGCGTATATCCACGTTATACTACATACTAGTAAACAAGGGGAGGAATACTAGAATGCCGAACCATCCCACCCAGACAGGCTGGCTTTTTACACCCGAGGCAAAAAGCGAGCTTTCCGCGGAGAGTGCGCAGGATTTTTTTGACAGCCCAGGCCTGTTCAAGACAATGATCGAAAGCATACAGGACGGCGTCAGCGTATTAAGCCCAGACCTTTCCATCAGGTACATGAACGCCACCATGCGGCACATCTATGCCGACACGCAGGAACCACTGGGCAAAAAATGCTACAGCGTATACCACTCCCTTTCCGCCCCCTGCGGCGAATGCCCCTCGCTCTTATGCCTGCAAACAAAAAAAGCGCAGACAAGCACCGTGCGCTACGACCGCGACGGCAGGGAAAGCAACTGGCACCAAATCTTCTCTATTCCTGTGTTAAACCCCAAAAACGAAGTCGTGCTCATTATGGAATATGTGCGCGATGTTACATTTCAAAACAAAATGGTAGAAAACATGAACGCGCTGGCACAGCGTTTCGAGACACTGGAATACCAAAACAAGCTGCTGGCGGATATTCTGAAACAGAAGCGGCAGAGCGAGGAAGAGCTGGAGGCGACCATCAACGCGAATGTGGAAAAATTCATCAGGCCCTCGCTGGAATACCTTAAAAAAACAGTGGATCCGGGCAATGTGGATATGGTGAGCGGCCTTATAGACGAGATCGTCTATCCCATCACCAAAAAGCGGAGCACCGCCGCCGCGTCGCTTACCCCGCGCGAATTGCAGGTCGCGTCGCTGATCAAGGAAGGGTTTTCCTCAAAAGAGATCGCGGACAGTTTGTGCGTCACGCAAAAAGCGGTGGATTTTCACCGTTTAAACATACGCAAGAAACTGAAGCTAACAAGGGACGTAAACCTCAGGTCTTATCTTGCGGTTCATCTCTAATGAACTACGGATCAATGCAGGAAGCACGGCTTTCTTTGTAAATCTTTTGTGGGCGGAAGGGGGGAAAGGCTTGTCTATGCCCCGGTTAGGCAAGCGGGATTTGAGCCCACCCCTGCGCTGCTGTTAAACCAGAACCATTTTCCGCCGTGGAAAGTTATGGCGCTGCCGCTGGGCGTCAAGGGGGGCAGGGGGATTCGGAATTTCCACCCTTCGCCCCCCTTGACAATCCCCCTCATTCCCGCTTCACTGCGGGTTTGCCGCGCCGCATGGGGCAGCGGCTTGCTCACCTCGCGTTCAGCGAATGCTGCACTCCCTGCATCGCCCATCGGGGCGCGGTCGTTCCGCATTCCCCTTAAAGCCGACTAAGGTCGGCGACCTTAGTAATCCGGAAAGGATTGCCGTTCAGCAATGTAGACCAGAATACAGAACAAATGAAGTAATTTCATAGGACTGTAAGACATGACATATCACGATGGTGTGCGCTTTTGCCTTTGAGGGAGTTTTTAGAACCGTAGGTTCTAAACCGCCGGAGGCATATAATGCGCCGCAGGCTCCTTGACCACAGAGGAATACCCAAAAGCAACCGCAAGATATTTGCACAGAAAAATACGGGGTTGTATTTGAGCAGACACGCTAAACTGTGGCATAGGCAAATTTGGCATGTCCTATAACAGATAGCAGACGCGGTGTATTATGATAAAAATGGTGCTATACTGGAAACGAAGAAAGGGAAAACATATCGTCCTTTACGGTGTAAAAACAACACCGGAGTTTTAATTTTTTGGAGGGGAAAATGCCGCTGGTAAATACAAAAGAAATGCTCGGGAGGGCGCAGGCGGAACACTTTGCCGTGGGCGCGTTCAACATTGAAAACATGGAGATGGCGCAAGCGGTGGTCGCCGCCGCCGAGGAGGCGCACGCGCCCGTGATCATACAGACGACGCCCGGCACGGTGCGGTATGGGAGCCTGGAGTTATATTACGCGAACGTAGCCGCACTTGCGGAAAGGGCGGCCGTGCCCGTGGCGCTGCACCTTGACCACGGGGAAAGCTTTGATATGTGCGCGCGGGCGTTGTGCGCCGGGTACACTTCTATTATGATAGACGGCTCGCGCGAGGATTTTGAGAGTAACATCGCCCTGACGGAAAAGGTGGCGGCGTTCGCCCGGCCAAACAGCGTGAGCGTGGAGGCGGAGCTGGGAAAAGTAGGCGGCAAGGAAGACGACATGGAAGGCGGTGGCGGGTACACCGTTCCCGCCGAGGCGGCGGAATTTGCCGCGCGCACAGGCATAGATTCACTTGCGGTCGCCATTGGCACGGCGCACGGCGTATATACCGGTGTTCCCGTGCTGCATATGGAATGCCTGCGGGAGATAAAAAAGCTGGTTTCCCTCCCGCTGGTGTTGCACGGCGCCTCCGGGCTTTCGGATGAGCAAGTGCGGGCATGCATCGCGGCAGGGATATGCAAAGTGAATTTCGCGACGGAGCTGCGTTGCGCGTTTACGGACGGCATAAAGGAAACGCTGGCAAAAACGCCGGATGCGTACGACCCGAAGCCTCTTGGGAAAGCCGGGCGGCAAAAAGTGTTTGAGCTGGTGGCAAATAGGATAAAGGTTTGCGGCGCGGACGGAAAGGCATAATACTAACCACTGTTTGACCAGTGCTTACCTGGCAGCGCTAAGGACCCCCTTAAAGGCAACGCCCCATTGCCCGAAAACTTGACGAAAATTACGGAAACTGCTATGATAGCATCATAAGCAAGGCATGGGAATGCTGCGCGGACGCGGCGTTCTTTTTGTATGTTGCCGCATGATCAAACGGAAAATATTACAGGATAAGGTGAACGGGTATGATATTGATTTACGAGGATACATGCAAGGGCTGCGGCCTGTGCGCGGCGGCGTGTCCTAAAGGCCTGCTGGCGCTCAACAAAGATAAGCTCAACGCGAAAGGATACCACCCGATTGGCATAGGAGACATGGATGCGTGCGTTTCATGCGCGGCGTGCGCGCGTATGTGCCCGGATACGGCAATTGAAGTGGAAAAAATTTAAATTCTCAGGCAAAGGAATGGATCATCAAAATGGCAAAAGTATTGATGAAAGGGAATGAGGCAATAGCGGAGGCGGCGATCAAAGCAGGCTGTAAGGCTTTCTTCGGATATCCGATCACCCCGCAAAACCAGATCCCCGAGTATATGTCGCGGCGTATGCCGCAGGTAGGCGGGTCGTTCGTACAGGCGGAAAGCGAGATTGCGGCGATCAACATGGTGTATGGCGCGGCGGGCGCGGGCGCGCGCGTTATGACGTCCTCTTCCTCGCCGGGCATAAGCTTAAAGCAGGAGGGTATCAGTTACATAGCGTGCGCGGAGCTGCCCTGCGTTGTCGTGAATATTATGCGCTCCGGCCCCGGCCTCGGGGGCATACTGCCTTCGCAGGGCGATTATTTCCAGGCGACAAAAGGCGGCGGCCACGGCGACTATCATATGATCGTGCTGGCGCCCCAGAGCGTGCAGGAGGCGGCCGACCTTGTGCAGGACGGTTTTGACCTCGCCGACCAGTACCGTATGCCCGTTATGGTACTGGGCGACGGCATGATCGGCCAGATGATGGAGCCGGTGGAGTTTCGGCGCGGCGAGCCGCCCATGCTGCCCGAAAAAGAGTGGGCGGCAAACGGCTGGAGCGACAGGAGCAAACCGCGGCGCGTCATCAATTCCCTGTATATCGAAGCGGAAATATGCAGCGAAGTGAACAGGAAGCTCAAGGAAAAATATGACGAAGTGGTCAAAAACGAAGTGCGTGTACAGGAATATATGACGGATGACGCGGAATATGTGATCGCCGCGTTCGGCACGATCGCGCGCATCGCCAGAAACGCGGCGCAAAAAGCGCGTGAACTGGGTATTAAGGTTGGCGTTATCCGCCCCATTACCTTATGGCCGTTCCCCTACGATACATTCGCCAAAGCCGCCGGCAGCGTAAAAGGCATCCTTGACGTGGAAATGAACCAGGGGCAAATGCTGGAAGATGTGCGGCTTGCGGTTTGCGACAAAGTCCCGGTGGCGTTTTTCGGTACGCAGGGCGGCGTTATCCCCACGCCCGCGCAGATATTGGAGCAGATCATCCGCATGAAGGAGGGGAAATAACATGGCGAAGACGATTTTCAAAAAGACAGGCATGCTTACGGATGTACCCCTTCACTATTGCCCGGGGTGCACGCACGGTATCATCCATCGTTTGGTGGCGGAATGTGTGGAAGAGCTCGGTATGCAGGATAAGGCGGTCGGCATCGCACCCGTGGGGTGCGGCGTGTTCGCCTACAAATATTTCAACTGCGACATGATGGAGGCGGCGCACGGCAGGGCGCCCGCTGTCGCGACGGGTATCAAGCGGGTGCTGCCCGAAACGCTGGTGTTCACCTATCAGGGCGACGGCGACCTCGCGTCGATCGGCGCGGCGGAAATCGTGCACGCGGCGGCGCGGGGCGAGAATTTCACGACGATATTTGTGAACAACGCAATCTACGGCATGACGGGCGGGCAGATGGCGCCCACCACGCTCGTGGGGCAGGTGACGACGACCTCGCCCTATGGCAGGAATGAACAGACGCAGGGCAGGCCGGTGAACATCGCCGAGCTGCTGGGCACGATAAACGGCGCGTGTTATATCGAGCGCACCTCCGTGCATGACGTGCCGCACATATTGAAGACGAAAAAAGCGATCAAAAAGGCGCTCGAATACCAAATGGGCGGCAAGGGGTTTTCGCTCGTGGAAGTACTTTCCACTTGCCCCACAAACTGGGGCCTTTCGCCGCTGGAATCGATCGACTGGCTGAAAGAGAATATGATCCCGCAGTATCCGCTGGGGGTTACCAAGGACAGGGGAAGTGAGGAAAAGGCATGACTGAACAGATAATTTGCGCGGGTTTCGGCGGGCAGGGCGTGCTTTTGGCGGGGCAGATACTTGCCTACGCGGGGCTTGCCGAAGGCAAAAATGTATCCTGGCTTCCCGCCTACGGGCCGGAGATGCGCGGCGGCACGGCAAACTGCAATGTGGTCGTGTCGGATGAAGAAGTCGCTTCGCCGGTGGTGGTGGAAGCGGATTGCGCTATCGTGATGAACCGCCCTTCGATGGAGATGTTTGAGCGGGCGGTCCGGCCAAACGGCTTGCTCATCATGAATTCTGACCTCATAGAAGTACAGCCCGCGCGCGGCGATATCAAGGTGCTGCGCATACCGGCAAACAGCCTGGCCGAACAGGCAGGCAGCGTGAAGGCCGCGAACATGGTGATGCTGGGCGCGTACAACGCCTGTGTGTGCATTGTGGAGAATAAGACGATCATACAATGCCTGGAAAAGGTGATGGGCGAGAAGAAAAAACACCTGATCCCGTTGAATGAAAAAGCGATTGACATGGGGATGGAAGCGGCGAAGAAACAGCTATAAAAAGCTATACTACCAATCATTGATAGAAAACCGAAAGGCAGGGAGCAACCTATGGGAACACCATCCATTTTTTACGCGGGGGAACCGGAACAATACGCGAAGACGGTGCTGATGCCCGGCGACCCGTTGCGCGCGAGATTTATAGCGGAAACGTACCTCACCGAACGGGAAGAGGTAAGCAATATCCGGGGGATCCCGGTGTTTACGGGCCTGTATAAGGGCAAACGGCTCACGGTAACGGCAAGCGGCATGGGCTGCCCCTCGATGGGCATCTATTCGCACGATCTGTTTGAATTCCTGGGCGTGGAACAGATCATACGCGTGGGCACGGCGGGCGGCATCCACCCCGGCCTCGATGTGCGCGATATCGTCATAGGGCAAGCCGCATGTACCGTGAGCAATTTCGACTACCAGTTCCGTATGCCGGGCAGGTTTGCGCCCATCGCGGATTTCGGGCTTTTAAAAGCGGCGGCGGAGCAGGCGGAAAAAATGGGACTCACCTATAAGGTGGGCAATCTGTTCTGCGCGGATTATTTTTATGACGACGCCCAAAGCCTTGCCGAATGGCGCAAGCTGGGCGTGCTCGCGGTAGAAATGGAGAGCGCGGCGCTTTACACCAACGCGGCGCGTTTCGGCAAAAAGGCGCTTTGCATCGCCACCGTGTCCGACTGCCCGCTCGACGGGAAATTCTCCACGCCCGAGGAATGCGAGCGCGACTTCACAAACATGATGGAACTGGCGCTCGAGATCGCGCCCGGGTGAACTGGGTAAGCGCTATCAGTGGTTGCCTGAGTCACGGGCTATCCTGCCCGGCGCTATGGGCGTTTTCCAATTGCTCAAATTCCGCCCTGTTTTGCAGCACAAAGCTGCGCAGCAAAATATCCAGTATGGAAACGGCGGTGGCGAGCAGGCCGACGACGATGAGGAACGCGCCGCCCCCTTCGATAATACCCAGTATGAAAATCAAGAGGTTATAGGCAAGGGTGACGGCAAACGGGGTGATTTTTTCATATCGCCCGATAATGCCGGTCGGGTCGAACAGTATGCGCCGCGCGAAGATGAACGACTGGTAAGCGCTCCAAAAATTGAGCGCCGCCACGCCGAGGTAGATCAACCCGGTTACTATGAAGAACGGAATGATCCCGCAGCCTATTATCACCTGCAATATGGCGACGGCAACCCAAAAAATTGCGTACAGTTTTTCCCGCTCCGAAACGACGGCCAAATTTCCCGCCGCGCGGTTTGCCGATGCGGAAAAAGTCGAAAAAAATGGCAGTCGCTGCGCCGTTCCCGCTTCGAGCGGCCGCCCGCAATACGCGCAGTATATTGCGTCGTACGGCAGCTTCCTGCCACAATGCGGGCAAAAAACAGCCGCCCGTTCCTCTGTTTGCCGCGCGCCGCATTTTGTACAGAATTTTGCGTCGTCACGTATTTCCCTGCCGCAGCGAATACATTTTTTCATACTACCTGTCCCCTTTGCGCCGATGGAATTTACCAGAAACTACTCTTATTGTTATACTATACTTCTATTATACTATACTTATTTTACCATCTAACACAGGAATAGCAAAAGGTTATTTTATTTGCGAATTGCAATTTGCATTGTTTTGTATTGGTTTTGGCAGCGGCGATATACTGATTTTCCGGTGGATTGGGAACAAGCTTCCACGAACCCCAAAGCAACGCAAAACAGGAATACCCCAAAGACAGCCAAAGGATATTTCGACAATTCCACATTTGTCTTTCGGGTATTCCTTTGGGGTCAAGGTATCCCTGCGGGATGAGTTAGTGCCTCCGGCGGTTTAGAACCTACGGTTCTGAAAACTCCTCTAACGGCACGGATAGTGTTTATATTGTGTGGACACGTCATTGCGGGCTTGACCCGCAATCTATGCTTAAATCCAGCCAGCTTAAAAGATTGCGGGTCAAGCCCGCAATGACGGAATCGGAAAGGGACGCCGGTTTCCGCAATGGTGGAAATTCCGAATCCCCCTGCCCCCATTGACATCCAGCGGCAGCGTCACTATTATCCACGGTGGAAAATAATTCCGTTTCAACAACAGCACGGGAGCGAGTTCAAATCCCGCCCCCTAAAAACGAAACCTGCCGACGCTGCCACAAACAAAAACTGCTCGAAAATCTACGAACCCGCTTTAATCAGTACTTAATCACTTTTTCAAAACGCGCCGCAGGAACAGCTTCACAAGCTCCGACAAAACGATCACGCTCAATGCCACGCCGATTATTTTGCCCCAGAGAACAAGCGGCAGCGGCACTGTGGTGAAAAACGCCCCGGCAAACTGGATCAGCAATATCTGCAACACGAACGTTACCCCTACCACAAGCAGCATGAGCTTGTTTGTTAGGAGGTTTTTGAAGATGCTCTCACTATGCAGCTCGCGGCAGTTAAAAGCGTTGAAGAGCTGGAACAGGGCAAACAGCGCAAAGATCACGGTCGCCTTTTGTTCTTCGGCCGCGCCCAAAAAATTTAGCTTGTATTGCAGCAGGCAGACCACGGAAATAAACAGCCCTGTAAGGCCGATACGGGCCAAAAGGGGCTTTGAAAGTATATTGTCGCCGCGCTTTACGGGCCGTTGTTTCATCAGGTCATTGTGAATAGGTTCCAGCCCCAGCGTGAGCGCGGGCGGCCCGTCCATAATGATATTGATCCACAAAAGCTGCAACGCGGTAAACGGTGCTTTGAAGCCCAGTAAAATAGAAGTCAGCACTACTACGACCGAGGACACGTTGACCGTGAGCTGAAAACTGATGAACCGCTTGAAGTTCTCGTATATGCCGCGCCCCCAGCGCACCGCGCTTACTATGGTGGAAAAAGAGTCGTCGAGCAAAACGATGTCGCTCGCTTCTTTCGATACCTCCGTGCCGGAAATACCCATCGCGATGCCCACGTCGGCGTTCTTTAAAGCGGGTGCGTCGTTTATGCCGTCGCCTGTCACGGCAACCACGTTGCCCATGCCTTTTAAGAGGTTCACCACGCGCATTTTGATCGTGGGCGTGCTCCGCGCGATCACGCTTATTCGGGGAAGCATGGAAATCAGTTCCTCATCGGAAAGCGGCTCGATCTCCCTTGCCTCAAGCGCGATATGCGTATCGTCCAGAACATGGAGCTCGTTCGCGATCGCGGTGGCGGTCACGATGTTGTCGCCCGTGAGGATTTTGAGGTCTACCCCCGCAAGCCGGCAGTTTTGCACCGCTTCGTACACATCCGCGCGCAGCGGGTCGGCTATCGCGGCAAACCCGTCGAATTCCATGCCGCTTTCCACCGCCTGTTCGTCAAAGGCGGGGCATTCGGTAAACTTTCTGTGGGCGAACGCGATGATCCGGCAAGCCTTTTGCTGGTAAGCCGTGATCTCTTTTTCTATTTTTTCGCGCGCGCTTCCCGTAAGGCCGCACGAACTGAAAATCTTTTCGGGGCTGCCTTTGCTGAGCGCGATATACCCGCCGTTTTCTTTTATAATCGTCGTCATGTCTTTTTCTTCGGATGAAAACGGAAAGACGTGCGCGACATCGGCGTTCTGCCGACGTTCCCTGTACCCCGCGCCCGCTTTATCCGCCGCCACAAGCAGGGCGCACTCAGTGGGGTTCCCTATAAAAGAGCCGTCCGCGCCGATGTCCGCAGTGCTGTTTACGCAGATATTCTGTAATATAACAGGGTCTTGTACCGCGCCGACCACGGTCATTTTGTTTTCGGTGAGCGTACCCGTTTTATCCGAACAAATGACATTGATACAACCCACCGTTTCGGAAGCGATCATCTTTTTTACGAGGGCGTTCTGCCGGGAAAGCTTGATGATATTGATGGAAAGCGACACCGCGACAATTGTGGGCAGGCCCTCCGGTACGGCGGCGACGATAAGCACGATGCTGGTGACAAAGGCTTCCATGACCTCGCCGAACACCAGGCTGCCGTGCGCCACGAAGGAAATAAGCTGTATGATAAACACGATGGAAGCGGCGGCGACACCGAACACGGTTATCATTTTTCCCAGGCGGGAAAGGCGCTCCTGCAACGGGGTGGAGGCCTTGCTTGCGCCCGCCAGTTCCCGCGCGATCTTCCCGAACTCGGTCTTATCGCCCACGGCGGTGACGACCATTTTACCAAAGCCGCTCGTGATATACGTGCCGGAATAGACCATGTTGTACCGCTCGGCCACAGGCGTTTTTTCGTCAGTGATTGAAAGCCCCGCGTCCTTGCCCGCGGGAACGCTTTCGCCCGTCAGTGCGGATTCATCGGCGGCAAGCCCCATGCTCTTGAGCAAGCGCCCATCCGCGGGGATTTTGTCGCCGGTGGCAAGCAGCAGGATATCGCCCACGACAATGTCTTTCTGGTTGAGCATGACGGTGCTTTTATCCCGAAGGACGCGCACCATCACATCCTCGTTGATCTTGTTTAAGGCTTCAAAGGCTTTTGCGCTCCGGCCCTCCATTACCACGGTGATCACGACAGAAAGGGAAATCGCCGTGAAAATGCCGACGCACTCCAAAAAGTCGGCTTCTCCGTTTGTGGAAGCGCGGATGATGTTGACCACAAGGGCGATGACGCCGGCGGCGATCAACATCAATATCATTGGCTCGGTTGCCGAATGCCAAATGCGCTTCAGGAGCGATTCCGGTTTGGCGCGCGCAAGCGTGTTCGCGCCATATTCGGCGGCGTTTTTTTGCGCCTGTTTTGCTTCAAGTCCATTGTTTTGGTCGGTTTTAAGCCGGGTCAAAAGGTCGTTTTTAGGTTCCGTGAAAGTTTGCATTACCGCTTCTCCTTAGTTTAGTAAATACTAATCCCAAATAGAAAAATCTAAAAACGATTTTCCTATTCAGCCAAAGGCTGTGCAAGCCGATATACCGGCTTGCATGGAATTAGATATTGAACGGCTTCCCGGTTAGGCAGCGCCAAAAGGCGTTGCCTAACCCGCACTAAAACGTGCGGATTAAAAACGTGAACGTTTTTAACTGGGAATGGTATAAGGAAGCCCCAAGCGCATCTTTTGGGCCGCAATTGGGTCAAAATAAAAAGACCTATGCATAACCAAAAGCTACACATGAGTCTCGTTCTTTAAGACAAGCCAGGCCACATTGGGCCAGTATGTTGACTTGCCACGCTTTACTAAACGCAAACTACTCCCTCACGGGTGTTTCCTATTTGCACCATTTTAGCGAACAGAAACGGGGTTGTCAAGCAAAAAAATATCGTTACCTTTACAGTTTTGGGAGGCAGTGCTATACTCCAGAATGAGGAATGTATGGCTATGGAAAAAAACCAGACGGTCACATTGACAATAGACGACATTGGCAAGGACGGCCAGGGTATTGGTAAATACGATGATATGGCTGTTTTTGTCATGGGTGCGCTGCCCGGCGAAACAGTGGCCGCCCAAATAATCAAAGTGAAAAAAAGCTATGCCGTAGGTCGCTTGGAGACGATCGAAACAGCTTCCCCGCACCGAGTCAAACCGCCGTGCGGCGTATATAAAGCGTGCGGCGGGTGTACATTGCAGCATCTTGCCTATGCGGCACAGCTTACGGTTAAACAGCGCATGGTACAAAGCTGCATGACGCGCATTGGCAAGCTTTCCGTGCCCGTGTTGTTTCCGTTGCCATCCGCGCATGAATACCGTTATAGGAATAAGGCCGCGTTCCCTGTGCAAACGCGGGATGGCGTGGCGCACATCGGGCTGTACGGCGCGCGTTCTCACGATATTGTCGATGTGGACGATTGCCGCCTGCAACAGCGGGACACCGCGACCGTACTCTCGCAGATTCGCGTATGGCTGGTGAAATACGGCATAAGCGTCTATGACGAACAGCGGCAGGAAGGGTTGCTGCGGCATATTGTGTTGCGTACGGCAAAATCCGGCGAAATCATGCTGGTCTTTGTGATAAACGGGGAGGAACTCCCGCATCTGAAAGAATTGCAGGCGTTGTTGCGTTTTGTATTGCCGCAGGTAAAGCACATCATACTAAACCACAATACGGAAAACACCAACGTGATCATGGGCGGCAGGAACACCGTTATTCTCGGGCGGGGCTATTTTCTGGAGCCGATTTGCGGGTTGGAATTTAAAGTCGGCCCGGGCAGCTTTTTGCAGGTGAACGCCCGGCAAATGGAGGCGCTTTACCAAAACCTGCTGCACAGGCTGGAAATAAAACCGTCCGACATTGTGCTCGACCTGTTTTGCGGCGCGGGGACTATTTCCCTTTGCGCGGCGCAACAGGCCAAAAAAGTATACGGTATAGAAGTATCGGAAGAAGCGGTACAGAACGCGCGGTTCAACGCGCGGCTAAACGGCATGGATAACGCGGCGTTTTTTTCCGGTGACGCGGGCAGGCTTATGCCGCAGATACTGGAAACAGCCGGTTTTGCGGACGTCGTCATTGTGGACCCGCCCCGAAAAGGCTTGAGCGAACCGTTGATAGATACCATCATTGCCGCCGCGCCTTCCCGCGTCGGGTATGTATCCTGCGACCCCGCGACCCTCGCGCGCGACCTTGCGCGCTTTGCCGAAGGCGGGTACGCGGCGGGGGAAATCCAGCCTGTCGATATGTTCCCGCAGACGACGCATGTGGAGTGCGTAACAGTGCTCGAGCGAAGATAGTAGTATAGTTTAAACCCCTACATCCCTTTCAATGGAATTATTCAAAAATAACCTGTTTTATGCAATACGTTTGCGAAGAACGGGTATATTTTTATAGTATACGGATTTCTCCCTACTTAAAATATAAACGAGGTGATTGGCTATGTTAAGGAATATGAACCAATGGCTCATGGATACGATTGGCGCGAAGGAAAAGCAGCCTGTCCCGGTACTCTCTTTTCCCGCCATACAGTTGCTCGACATCATGGTGAAAGACCTCATTGCTTCCAGCGACATGCAGGCGCAGGGCATGGCGGCGGTGGCAAAGCGTGTTTCCGCGGGCGCGAGCGTCAGCCTGATGGATCTTTCGGTAGAGGCCGAATGCTTCGGTTCCGAAATACTGGTGTATGAAGACGAGGTACCCGCTGTGACGGGCAGCATCGTCTCCACACAGCAGCAGGCGGAAGCGCTACGCGTGCCGGAGGTTGGCGAAGGGCGCACGGGAATTTACGTGGAAGCGCTCAAAAAAGCCCTTACGATGATAGAAGACCGTCCGGTGTTCGCTGGCGTGATTGGACCGTATTCGCTGGCAGGCAGGCTGCTTGACGTCACGGAGGCGATGATCTATTGTTATGATGAGCCGGAAATGGTGCATACGGTGATGCGTAAGACAACGGATTTTTTGATCGCCTACATCATGGAGTACAAAAAAGCGGGCGCGAATGGCGTTGTGATGGCCGAACCGCTTACCGGCCTGCTCTCGCCCGCCCTCGCGGAGGAATTTTCCTGCGCCTATGTGAAGGAGATCATCGAAGCGGTGGAGGATGAAAATTTCATCGTGATCTACCACAACTGCGGCGGCGGCACTGTTGCCATGATAAAAGAGATACTTGCCACAGGCGCGAAGGCCATGCACTTTGGCGACGCGGTCGATATGGAGGAAATGATGCGCCATATTCCGGGCGACCGCCTTGCCATGGGCAACATCAGCCCGTCCGGGGAATTCCGCAACGGCACGCCCGCGTCTATGCGCGAAACGGTGCACACGCTTCTTTCCCAATGCGCGAAGTATCCGAATTTTGTGATCTCGTCCGGGTGCGACATCCCGCCGCTGTCCCCGTGGGAAAATATCGACGCGTTTTTTGCCGCCGTGCGGGAATTTTATGAAACAGGGGAAAACTAATGTGATGCTGGAAACAACCCGGCTTATTCTCAGGCCGCTCACCCTCGCGGACGCCGAAACAGCGTATTATGGCTGGACTGGCGACGCGGATGTCGCAAAATACGTCAGTTGGCTGCCGCACCATTCCATTGGCGATGCGATCACATGGCTGAAAGAAATCGAATGGAAATATGACGCCGCGGGCGGTTTGCTCGGAAATGACAATTATATATGGGGCTTTGTCCAAAAAGAAACCGGCGAGCTGTTCGGTTCCGGCGGCCTGATCTGGGAAGAAAGCTATCAATTATTCCAAGTCGGGTATAATATCAAAAAATCGCATTGGAACTGTGGATACACGACCGAGGCAATGCGGGCTGTTCTTCGTTTTGCCGCCACCGTCCTTGGCATAAAGAGAGTCGCCGGTGGCCACGCCAAGGAAAATCTTGCATCGGCAAAAGTACTCGAAAAACTTGGTTTTGTTTACGACAGGGATGACATTACCCCTCATGTCGATGGGGTTCAGTTTTTTGACAGCCGGGAATATTTTTTGGATTTGGATAAGTTATAATACCAGATTTTTAACCATACAAATCGAGTCGGAAGAAGATTCCATTTCCGCATAGGGGCCATAGGGCGGGGCCACAGAAAATCCAAGGCGCGCATACAGGCGCATGGCTTCCTTCAGGGGTGCGCCGCTTTCCAGAACCAATTGTGCATAGCCGCGCTTTACGGCTTCTTTTTCGAATGCCTCCATCAACATGCGCCCTGCGCCATGACGGCGTGCACGCGGCACAATATATACCCGCTTGACTTCACCGGTAGAAGCGGCCAGTTCCTTTAGCCCGGCACAGCCAATGGCTTCATCATTTTCCCTTGCCAGAAAAACGACACTTAAATCCCCCCCCCGGTTATGCGGAAGATACTGCTTCCGTTTACCCTCTCCGCCCGCCAGGATGTTTAAATAGCCGTCTAACGCAGCGCATAGCACCAGAAAATCCGGATGGGTGGGTTCTGCCAATTCAATTTCAATCATTGTTCTTTCACACCTGCTTCGTTATAGTGTTCACCCTTGCGCCGCCTCCGCCACTTTTTCCGCGCACCGTATGCCGTCGCAAGCGGCGGAAAGGATGCCGCCCGCGTACCCCGCGCCTTCACCGCACGGATACAGCCCGCGCACGGCGGATTGATACGTTTCATCCCGCGGGATGCGCACAGGCGACGAACTGCGCGATTCCACCGCCGTCAGCACCGCGTCCCTTGCGTCAAAGCCCGCGACCTTTTTGCCGAAAGCGGGCAGCGCTTCCCGCAATGTCTGTACAATAAATTCCGGCAGGCACAGTGAAAGATCCGTCCACTTTACGCCCGGGCGGTAGGTGGGCAACACGCCGCCCGCCCCTTTTGAGGGCCTTCCGGCAAGGAAATCACCCGCAAGCTGTGCGGGCGCAATGAAACCGCCGCCCCCCGCTTCATACGCCTGTTTTTCCAGCGCGCGCTGAAAGGCGATACCGGAAAGCGGCCCTTCGCCGCCAAAATCGTCCGGCCCTACGCCCACCAACAGAGCGCCGTTGCAGTTTTGCCCGTTCCGCGCGTACTCGCTCATACCGTTCGTCACCGCCATGTCGCGCTCGGAAGCCGCCGCGACCACGCGCCCGCCCGGGCACACGCAAAACGTGAACGCGCTCCTGCCGCTACCCGCGTGATGCACCAGCTTGTAATCGGACGCGGGCAAACTCTTATACTCTGCAATAGTGCCATACTGCGCCAGGTCGATCCTTTGCTGGAGGTGCTCGATGCGCACCCCCACGGCAAAGTTCTTGGCAACGAGGGGCACGCCTTTTTGGTGCAGCAGGGTAAACGTATCCCGCGCGCTGTGGCCGGTAGCAAGAACCAGTGTGTCCGCCGGGATCTTCTCCGCCCCATTCACGGTGACGGAGCGGAGTTTCCCTGCCGCTACCTCAATATCTGTGAGACACGATTCAAACCGAATCTCCCCGCCCAACGCAAGGAGGCGCGACCGCAAATTTTCCGTTACGCCGCGCAGCCTGTCCGTGCCGATATGCGGCTTGCCGAAGTACAGTATATCTTCCGGCGCACCCGCCGCCACATATTGCTCCAGCACAAACTGTCGGCGGATCTCTTTGATCCCGGTGGAAAGTTTGCCGTCCGAAAACGTGCCCGCGCCACCCTCGCCAAACTGGATATTCGACATGGTGTCGAGTGCGCCCGTATCAAAAAAACGCGCGACGTCCGCCGCCCGCCGCCGCACATCGCGCCCGCGCTCTAAAAGAAGCGGCTTCATGCCCGCCATGGCAAGGCACAACGCGC
>QMCD01000305.1_pt1 | contig 35170 bp, 29 predicted proteins | sample 1821841 | NCBI WGS metagenome assembly QMCD01 (sample SAMN01991225, study PRJNA193472) | Termite gut metagenome, whole genome shotgun sequencing project. | isolation source: worker | host: Macrotermes natalensis
TTCCCGCTTTCGGCTGTTATCACCGGAGCGAATGTTCATGACAGCCAACTTGCTATACCCATGGAGAAACTGACGGAAGAAAAAGTCGTTTCTTGTTATAGCTTGATGGACGCTGCTTATGACGCAATAACTATCAAGGACCATATCCAAAGCCGTGAACGGATTCCGATTATCGATCCCAATAAACGAAATGACAAAAACAGACCGCCGCTTGACCCTGCAAAAAAAGAACGCTACAAAGTGAGATCAACCGTTGAACGGGCTAACGCTCATCTCAAAGATAATCTCATTCCCAAAGCCATCTATGTCAAAGGATACACGAAAGTTTCTTTCGTTCTTTTCGCTTCCGTCTTTTGTTTGGCTCTTATTAAGTTCCTTCAATATTTCATTTGTTGAGTTTTGCAACTGGCTCAACTAATAAATCATTTTGAAGTATTCTCTTTTTCTGTATTGAATTGCAGGCAGGGTATGGAAAGTCCTTGAAACAAAAGATTTTTGCAGCAATAGCGAAATTCGTACCGAAAACTAATTCCTTACATTAAACTTGCCGAAAAAGACAAAATCAGATAAGATATACGTACTAAAAATCCCGATGGAGAATGTGGGCAAAGTTAGAAGGATTTATGAAGAAATTTATACGTAATATAATAAATTATATAAAGTATGCTCAATATGCTGCCAAAGCTCATTTAAAGGCTGAAGTAGCCGGCTCTTATTTAAACAGACTGTGGTGGATATTGGATCCATTGTGTTTTATGTTAGTATACATGTTTATTTCCAATGTTGTGTTTCGCAGATCCGAACCTAACTTTCCGGTGTTTGTTATTTCTGGGTTGACGTGTTGGGATTATTTTTCCCGAAATACTTCATCGGCTGTAAAAATAGTTAGAGCAAATAAAGGCATTCTTACCAAGATGTATCTGCCCAAATATATACTTTTGCTGCAAAAAAGTTTTGAAAGTATGTTCAAAATGCTTATCTCCTGCGGCCTCATCTTAGTACTTATGGTTCTCTTAAAAGTTAAGTTTACATGGTATTTGCTCTATTTAATCCCTGTTATGATTGTTTTTTTTACCGTGACATTTGGGTTTAGTTGTATATTGTTACATATTGGAGTGTTTGTTGTAGATTTAGATAATGTTATACGTATCGTTCTTCGGCTTACGTTCTATATGTCGGGGATTTTTTATAATATAGCAACCCGCGTTCCCGCTCCTTACAATGACATCATAAGAAGGGGGAACCCCGCGGCGCTCATTATTGACTCATTCAGGTGTGCTGTGTTATATGCCAAAACTCCGGATCTTCCTGCTTTAGGCGCTTGGTTTGTGATAGGGATACTCGTTTCAATGCTTGGTGTACATATTATTCATACATATGAAAACAGTTATGCAAAGGTAGCGTGATGGATTCTAAAATACATAATAAAGAGATTGCGATAAGGGTAGAGAACCTTCATATTTCGTATAAGACCATTAAAAAGCTTTTTTCTATCAAAAAAAACTTTTTTCAATTTAAAAAGGCTAATGCATGGCGTTTTGAAGCTGTCCGCGGCATATCTTTTGAGTTGGAAAAAGGTAAAATATTAGGAATTATTGGAAAAAACGGCAGCGGTAAATCAACGACATTACGGGCCCTTGCGGGGATATTCTCTCCCGATGAAGGGACGATAAATACGCATGATAACTCTATTTCTCTGCTCTCTATAGGCGTAGGATTTCAGTCAAAGTTAACCGGAACGGAAAATATCTATCTTTCCGGATTGTTATTAGGGTTCACAGAAGAATATATAAAACAAAAAGAACGGGAGATTATCGATTTTGCCGATATTGGGGATTTTATCAATGAACCGGTAGAAACATACTCTTCCGGTATGCATTCAAAATTAGCATTTGCCATTACCGCAATTTTGGAGACCGATATAATATTAATAGACGAAGTGTTAAGTGTCGGTGACGCCGAATTCAGAGAAAAAAGTTATAACAAAATGAAAGAACTTATTAATCATGAGGAACGGACTGTTGTAATCGTTTCACATTCTCTTGGGACAATAAAGACGCTGTGCGATGAAGTCTTATGGATACATGAAGGCTTGGTTAAGATGCATGGCAAGCCTTCTGAGGTTATCAAAGCCTATGATGAGTTTATGAAGGTTACCGGTATATAACATATGAGTTTCTTGCAAAACTCGGTTAGTTTTGCCGAAACTCATGCGATTTCGCGCTTAAAGGCTGTGAAATACGCATTTTTAAGAAGTTGAAATTGCAAAAACTGAAGTTTTGCAATTTCTTCATATTTGATGAATTCGCCGGATTGTCCGGATAGTTCTCTATTTTCTTCTTTTCTTTCAATTCCCCTGAAATCTACTTTAAAAAAGTGTATATTTATTCTAGAATGAAAAACAGGTGAAATTTAGGAAAAACTGTATCGATATTAATATCTGAAAAGTGACGGTAAAAACCGGCAGGGATGAATGATGATAGTTACACTGAAAAATCTTTGGAAAACCTATACCATGGGAGAAAATAAGGTCAATGCCCTTAAAGGGCTTAGCCTTGAAATCGCCGAAGGGGAGTTTGTTTCTGTTGCGGGACCTTCCGGATCGGGAAAGTCAACCATGATGAATGTTGTGGGGCTTATTGATAAGGCTTCCGAGGGCAGCGTGCTTGTCTGCGGAAAGGAAACAACCCAGTTGGACAGGCACGAGCTTGCCAAAATGCGGCGCGAACTTATCGGGTTTATTTTTCAATCGTTTAACTTGCTTCCGGTGCTTAATGTATATGAAAATATTGAACTTCCCCTTGTAATCAGCGGGAATTCCGGTTCAAAAGCTGAACGAAAAGATTGGATCAATCATCTCCTGGAACAGGTCGGTCTTGCGGACAGAAGAAATCACACACCGGCGGAACTTTCCGGCGGGCAGCAGCAGCGGGTTGCCATAGCCAGGGCGCTTGTAACACGCCCGAAAATCGTTATTGCGGATGAGCCCACCGCAAACCTGGATTCGGAAAACGGCGAAAAAGTGCTTGCACTCATGAAGCAAATCAACCAAGAGGATAAAACCACTTTTATTTTTTCCACTCACGATTCTACGATTTGGAAAATGGCTAATCATATTGTATTTCTTCATGACGGAGAAATCGCATCGGAGACGCGTCAGTGACATGGTTCATGGCTTTCCGGAATATATGGCGGAATAAAAAAAACAGCGTTATCATTATTGTTTTGATCAGCGTCATAACCGCGATCTTTTTTATCGGCAATAGTATTTTAAATCGATCAAACCAGGGCTTGAAACAATCTTTTATCGAAAATCTTACCGGTGATATTGTTATCGAAAAAGTTAACGACATCAGTATGAATCTTTTTGGAATAAATACTCCGGTCATAGATGAATTTTTTACAATTCCCGCGCTGCCTGCTTATGATACCGTTATGGAACTTGTCAAACAGATTCCGGGGATATCTCATACAACAGGACAGGTTTCGGGGCAGGCTGTTCTGGATTTGCACGGCTCCAGGCAGCCGGTTCTTATTTGCGGAATTGACGGCGGTGAATATTTTGATCTTTTCCCCGGTATTGTTTTGGAAGAAGGTGATTTCCTTAAAACCGGCGTTCCCGGCGCGATGATGACCAAAGCAATGGCCGATCAAATTGAAAAATCCAGAGGAACAAGGCCTGGTATCGGTGATCTTGTTTTGCTGACAACAGCGTATTCCTGGGGCGTTAAAATCCGGGAAGTTCCGCTTGTTGGGATATATTCTTACACAAACCCCGGTCAGCTTATGGATCAGATTGTTCTGTTGGATGCCCAGGACGCGCGGATTTTATCGGCAATCCAGGTCGCTTCTGCCGAGGTTGAAGTTTCTGATGATGCTTTGGGTTTATTAGACGATGATATTGATGATCTTTTTGGCGAAGGAGATGATTCGGAACTCTTTGCCGAAGAAGAATCTTTCTCCATTAATTATTTGGAACAATATTTAAGTGCGGAAACAGAAACGGAATCTGTTGATGTTTCCGGAGGAGACTGGAATTTTATTCTGATTAAACTGCAAAATAATACATCGGTGAATAGAGTTATTCGTGAATTGAACAAACAATTATCCGCGTATGGTGTAATGGCTGTGGGATGGCGTACCGCCGCCGGGCTTTCCGCGATATTGGCATTGCTCGTACAAACCCTTTTTAACGCGGGAATCGTGCTTATAAGTATTGCCTGCATCATTGCGATCATCAATATTCTTTTGATTGCGGTATTCCGAAGAACGCGTGAAATCGGGACGCTCAGGGCGATTGGCGCGTCTGACGGATATATCCGTTCCCTTATTTTATGCGAAAACACGGTTTTATCTTTTGCCGCGGGAATTGTCGGCGTGGTTATGGGAATCGTATTAATCAGCGTTATTAACGATATGCATATTGTTATTCGCAATGATTTGATTGCTTCTGTGTTGGGCGGCTCTGAAATTAATCTGGATGTCTCGTTTGGCATTTCGGTAACATCTCTTTTTGTTGCGGTGGTTCTGGGATTTTTGGCCTCTCTGTATCCGGTTCAAATGGCCGTAAAAATCGATCCCATTATTGCGGTTAGGCAGGGTTAGTATGAAATATATAAAAATGCTTGAACTGGCAGTAAAATATCTTATCCGTTATCGCAGACGATACTTGTTTCTTTTTATTGCCATGGGATTTGGTTTTTTTCTTATTACGTTTATCACATCCATAAAAGACGGCATGACAGAAAATGTGTATCTTACCGCTCAGTCTCATTATGCGGGAGATGTAATTGTTACCGCTTATGACGCGGACATCAGGAAACTAAGCCGGATAAAAGGCAGCGACGCTGAAATTGTCGTTCAAGCTATAGACGCGTCGCAGCTCAATCCGGAAAGGGTTGTGTATAGAACGATGTCTTTCGAGCGTGGGACGGTTTACTTTAACGGTATGGGGATACCGCTTAAATATGTTATTGGCGTTGATTGGGAAAATGAAAGAGAATATTTTGAAAATATTACCTACCAGGATGCTCCGATAAATTTTTCGGACATTGATGAAAATACTATGGTGTTATCCTCGCCTGTGGCGGAAAAATTGGGGCTTCGTGCCGGAGACAGTATTATTCTTGATCAGCCGACTACAGAAGGATATAAGAATACCCGTGTTTTTGTCGTTCAGGCCATCATTGAAGATAAATCGATTTTCGGTTATTACAAGGCTTTTGTCTCAAGAGATGTGCTGAATGACATGTCCGGATATGGTGAACATGCCTGCTCATCGATAGGCTTGTTTTTTAATGATAGAATCGGTCTCTCCGAAAAGGAACAGATACTTTACAACGAATTAGTACCGCGTGTAGCGATGGGACCCGTAGTTTTTGGCAGAAATGATTTTACGAAAGCGAGATCCGGGACGTGGAAAGGGGCGCGGTTCTTTGTCATTACGCTTTCGGTATACCTTTCCGAAATAGCGGAATTGCTGGACGCGCTCAACCTGATTACTTATTTTTTATATGTTGTGATGCTGCTTATCATCTTTGTCAGCGCGTCGGTCACTTACCGGCTTATTCTGTATGAACGAACGAGAGAAATCGGAACGATGATGGCTCTTGGTTTTTACGGTTCCGACATAAGGACCATCCTGATTTTTGAAACAATTTTCCTGGGTATATTGTCGCTTACCGCCGGTTTTGTTTTATCGGCTCTTGTTGGTGAAGGATTATCTTTCTTTAAGTTTACTTCCATCCCCAGTTTTGATATTTTTACCAAAGACGGAAGTCTTGTTCCGCTCTATCAGTTTAGGACAGTATTAATTAATGTGATTGCTGTATTTTGTATCCTTTTTCCGGCTGTTTGGTTTCCTGTGTATACATCGTCGAAAAGCCCTTTGCCGGAAATGCTATCTGGAGGAATGAAAACATGAAAAAAACTCAAGGATTATTGCTCATCTTGCCTATATTATTCCTGGGAAGCGTTTCGGTCTGGGGAATAACGGATTTGGACCTTTTGAAAAAAGCGGATAGCCTCGCCAGTTATATGGATTCTGATTTTTCCGCGGAATATACTATTGTTCAGGATAAGCCAGGACAAAGCCGAAGCACTACCGTGGCCGGAGTGTTCCGAAGAGATTCCAGGGAGATGTATGTTATCATCATCATGCAGCCTGAAATTAACAAAGGGCAGGGTTACTTAAAGCAGCAGGAAACCTTGTGGGTTTACGATCCTGAGAGCAGGAAATTTAATACGACAAGCAGTTCCGACAGATTCCAAAATACCAACGCGCGGAATTCAGATTTTACCCGTTCTACCCTCGCGGATGATTATAAAATTATTTCCGGAACGGATGAAGCTTTAGGAAGATTTCAATGCCGTGTTCTCAATCTTGAAGCTGTTACAACCGAAGTAACGTATCCGAAAATGAAGATATGGATTTCCGAAGACGGATTGGTAAGAAAAACGGAAGATTATAGCCTTTCCGGTCAGCTTTTACGCACATCCGCTTTTCCGGATTACTACCAGATTGGAAACAGATTTGTTCCCAAACGTATTTTGTTTGTAGATGAATTGCTGGGAGCTGTTTTGAACGGCAGGTTTGTTAACGAAAGAACACAAATCACTATTAATAAGCCGTCGTTCGGCAGATTAGCCGATTCTGTATTCTCAAAAACATTTTTGGAAACGGTGAATCAATGAAAAAACATATCAGCGTTGCGGTTTTTCTTATTTTCTTGTCTGTTTGCGTCGCTGCTCAGGATTCCGCCGCAGGTACTGCCGATGATTTTTTTGACGGGGATATTGATTCTCTTTTTGAGGATGTTCCGGAAAGTGACCCTATAGATAATCCTCCTCCTCCCGTAAATAATGCGCCGCCGCCAAGCAATAACGCGCCAAGTGTTCTCGCTTCGGCTCTTAAAAAAATCGGATTCACTCTGGATGCCCGGTTTAATTTTGCTGCCGGTTATGCGCCGGGCTGGATCAAAGCTCCCTGGTATTGGGATGAAGAAAGGGACCCCGTGACTTATCGTTATGATGATGAAGTTGATAATTTTTTCATGGCAAAAATGGAATCCAAAATCGCTTTGGATATTCAGATTTCCGATGTGTTTCGGGTAAGGCAGACTCTTGCTCTGGCTATTCCGTCACTGGCCATAACTATTCCCGAATTTTTCTTTGATTACAATTTGCTGAATATTGTATTTTTTAGAGCAGGGAAATATTCTTTCAATTGGGGAATATCTCCTAATTTTCCCTATGCCAATTTACCTTCCCGTATCCCCAACAGCAGGGAAAAGGAGGTGGATCTTTATGGCGATTTGTACATACTGAGAGCGGATATTCCCATAGGAGTCGGCGGATTTCAATTGGCGCTTATGACCAGGAGCAGTATTTTGGGCAGTAATGGGCACATTGATACACCGGAGCACCCTAATCTGAATAATATCGATAAGGAAAGAATAACCATTGCCGACAAGGTTTTTTGGGGGGCAAAGTTTAATCTGGCAGTTCCCTATTTCGATTTTGACATGGGACTTTTGTACAACACAAAACAGGATTCCAGGGCCTTTTTGGCCTTAAAAACGACGCTTTTTAACCAGTTGGAACTATATGCGGAAGGTTTGCTTTCTTTCAATTCTGGTACATCTGACAGATTTGGAGGTTCCGCAAGTATTGGATTCATGCAGGAATTTTTTAATCGTCAGCTTTCGGTAAATGCCGAGCTGTTCTATAATGGGGAAGAAAAGGCTACGTACACTCCGGCTTCAAGTTTTTTCGGCAAAGATGATGCTATTCCTCTCATAAGCGGACTCAATACCGCGCTGAATATCCGCTATAAGCCTTCATGGTTCAAGAAAACAGAATTTTTTCTCAATTATCTTCATGGCTTTAATGAAAACACCGTCCAGTTGGTACCCGGTTTTAGGATAACGCCGCTTTCAAATTTAAACCTCTATGTGGCGGTTCCCATGGCCTTGGGGAGTGAAAAAGGACAATATTACAATTACAATGTCGATGAGAAAAACAGACCATTCTCTATCATTCTGATGGTTACTTTCAGCGGAAATTATCGGTATAGTAATAATTAAACAATAGAGGCTGTTGCAGAACGCCAGTTTTTGCGGCAGCAATCTTTAAAAAATATGCGGGTAACTTATGAAGAAACTGATCATGGGTATTATTTTTTTATCGTTTACAGTTTCTCTGTTTTCTATGGAGTTTGATGATCTTCGATCTTTGAAAGATTCCGAATTTCCAGTAACTCATAATATTGAATGGAAAAGCGGCGATGAGCCGGGGCTTGAACTGCTTCCCGAACTTCCCGGAACGGAACAGATTCGGCAGCGTTTTTCTCATATTCGGCCTGAAATCACCGTGGAAAAGTTATACCGAATCTCTTTGGGAAGGGATAATTCCGCGAATATCAGCAGTGTTTTTTTAAGACTCGCCAATGTTTTTGGGAATCCCGAAACTCTGACAACATATCTTTACGAAAGCGGACGGTTGAAAAAGGAAATACCGCTGATTGAAGAGGCTTACATTTGCAACGCCCGGGGGAGAAAGGCATCTCCTTTGCGGTTTGGTCCATCGGATATTCCCGGAACTTTTGATTATTTTCAGTATTTGGATGAAAATAATTTTTCCGGTATGGTTATGAAGCTCTCTTTGGACATTACAGAACAATACGTGTATCTTACTTCGGAAAATGCTGAAAGTTTAAGATACGGAATATTCCCTTTAATGCCCAAGGAATCCATTTTTATGGACAATTTTCTTTTTGTTGACGGCAGTTCTTTGTATATGTACAGTATATCCTATTTAGAACATGATGTTAGCATTAAAAAAATAGGTCCATACACGATTAATCTTGCCGGAATGTTTGGCAAAAGAATGGATGTTATGGCTGAATGGATTACAGGTGAATTTTTACGGCATTAGCATCCTTCATCATCGGTAAATATATAAAACAATATTTTCATTGACGACACGATAAAGCTGTGCTATATTGGTGTAGTATCCAGTTTGGAAAAAAATAATTTCATATCTTTTGGGAAAAGCCATGCAGTATTTTGATACTCACGCCCATATTGGGCTCATTTGTGATGATCCTATTGAACAGCTCATTGTTATACAAGAGGCGCGCCAGACTCGTGTTAACCGGATTGTCTCTATATGCAATAGTTTGCATGATTTTACCCGTGTGTATGATAATTTAAAATCCGCGGGCAATGTGTACCATGCGGTTGGTGTTTCTCCTTCTGAGGTTCAGAATCCGGGGAGAGACTGGATCTCTGTCATTGAGCAGGGAGTTACTCTGCCCAGAGTTATTGCCATCGGTGAAATCGGCTTGGATTATCATCATAAATTTGGTGATAAAAAATCGCAGATAGAACTTTTCATTACCCAGCTTGATTTAGCGGCTAAGCTTAATCTGCCGGTAATCATTCATAATCGTGATGCCGGTGCGGATGTTTTGGATATTCTTAGGGACCGCCTGCCTCCTAAAGGCGGTGTGCTTCATTGTTATTCAGAAAACGCTGAATACGCGAAAAAGGCGCTGGATTTGAATCTCTATTTTTCGTTTGCCGGGAATTTGACGTATCGGAACGCACGGAATTTGCATGAGACAATAGATGTTCTTCCCCTGGACCGGGTTTTGATTGAATCTGAAAGCCCCTTTATGGTTCCGGCGGATTTTCGTGGCAAGCGGAATATGCCGAAGTATCTTCCCCAGACGGCCCATTTTATGGCGGAAATGTTGAATGCCGATGAAGAAGAACTGTGCCAAATTCTCTGGGATAACGCAAACCGCTTCTTTGGACTCCCAAGCGAATAATTGTTAGGTGAACTTGTATCGTCCCGTCAAGATAGGAAATCTTGATATTTCCGGAAATCTTTTTCTCGCCCCTGTTGCAGGCTATTCCGATAAAGCCTTTCGCTCTATCTGTGTAGATCAAGGGGCTGATTTTACCTGTACGGAACTCATTTCTTCCGAGGCAATGGTTCGGGATTCGTCCAAGACAGAAGTATTGCTCAACCGCGCTGATAACGAAAAAAACTATGCCGTTCAGCTTTTCGGTTCCGATCCTGATGTGATGGCAAGAGCCGCGGCTTTGCTGGAACCGTGGCATCCCGAAGCCGTGGACATTAACTGCGGCTGTCCTGTTCCTAAAGTGATTAAAACCGGAGCGGGAGCCGCGTTGGCGAAGGATCCGGCGCGGCTTGGAAAAATTGTGGAAGCGGTTGTGCAATCGTCCGAAGAATATTTGGGCGGCATTCCTGTGACGGTAAAAATCCGCTCCGGCTGGGATGCTTCATCGATAAATTACCGAGAAAGCGCCCGTGCTGCGGTAGAGGCTGGCGCCGCGCTCGTGGCCCTTCATGCGCGGACGAGAGTTCAAGGTTATTCAGGATTGAGTGATTGGTCCCATATTGCCGATTTAGCATCGGTCTTAAATGTTCCGGTTATTGGTTCGGGGGATTTGTTCAGCCCGGAAGATGCCGAGAGAATGCTGAGGGAAACCCGCTGTGCGGGAGTCATGTTTGCGCGCGGCGCTATGGGAAACCCCTTTGTTTTTTCGGCGGCAAAATCCCTTTTACTGAACGGTTCTTATACCTGGCCGAATGTAACGGAAAAACTTGCCGTCGGATTTAAGCAGCTTTGTATGTCCGCGCGCGATATTGGGGAAAATTCTGCCTGCCGGGAAATGCGGAAACAATTCTGCGCTTATACCAAGGGCATTGAAGGCGGCGCGGCTCTCCGGAATTTGCTTGTTCATGCTGAAACTATAGAAGATTACCGAAAGATTTTTCTCGGCTATGGGATTCCCGCGGACAAATTGGAATTTGCTGAGGCTCACGCCCGCGACATTGACCTTTAGACCGATTCAATCGTATGCTGAGGTATGAATCTTTTTCGCCGTCCGTTCCGGTTTTGCAGTTATAATATAACGTTATTTTTAATCGGTCTTAATATTCTTGTGTTTCTCATTCAGCAGATATTCAGAGGACAATATATTGATATTTATTTGGGCTTAAGTGTTTTGGGCATTCGAGAAGGCTTTTTTTGGCAGTTTGTGAGTTATATGTTTGCTCATGGGTCGATAAGCCATATCGTTTTCAATATGCTGGCCCTGTTTATCTTTGGAAGCGCTCTGGAACGGCATGTTGGGAGCTGGGAGTTCCTTACCTATTACATGATTACCGGTATTCTCGCCGGCGCTTTTTCACTGTTGATCTATTGGTTTACCGGCAGTTATAGAGTGCTTTTGATTGGCGCTTCCGGGGCTCTGTTTGCGGTCGAACTTGCGTACGCGACCTTCTTTCCCAATGCTACGATTTTTATCTGGGGGATTCTTCCGCTAAAAGCTCCGGTGATGGTTCTTGTCTTTACCGGAATTGAGCTCTTTAATACGGTAACCGGAAGCAGAGACGGCGTTGCTCATTTGACTCATCTTGCCGGATTTGCTTTTGGGTGGATCTATTTTATCATTCGATTCGGCTTTAATCCCGCGAAATCTTTGTTCAGACGCCGCCGCTGACAAACCGATACTTACAGTAAGGATGAAAGTCGAAAAAACGTTTTTTGCCGCGTGTTTTTTCTCGTTGAGCTTACTGGTGCCGCTTGGTTCTCAGGAACAAATCGTTCCTGAGGTGCTTCGCGGTCAGGTCCGAATCGATATTGAGCCGATCTACGCGAGCTTCATGGACATTCCCCTTCCGATGAATACTGAAACCATTCAACGGCGCGCACTGGATGAAGCGTCCATGTTTTTTTCCGCAATGATCTACGGCTGGAGCTTCGATTATGAAATCGGCGAACGGGCGCGGAATATCCCGGAAATATTTGAACTTACCTCTCTCGGTGAAATACAATACGGCGATCAAAATCTGCATGTTACCGATGCGGAAGTAAAAGATCGGAAGTTCTATGTCTGGACCGATTACCGGATGAATGAAAGCCAGATAAAACGAATGCGGATGTGGCAGTCTCCGACAATCAGAAACGCGCAAGCGCTTGGATACGGCCCGCTCGGCGGCCCGGTGAACCGGGAAGATTGGCTTAATATTAAAAAGACTGCCCTTGAGGATGCCGCCAGAGCCGCCGTTAGGAGGTTCCTTCAGGGAACGGAACGAAACCGCCCCAAAGAAGCGAGGGGATATATCGCGCTGGATTCCTTTCCGTTTTTCCGCATTGATGCCGGCCGCTGGGCAGTTAGCGCCCGCTTCAAAGTAGAGATTACCGAAATAGTTCCCTTTGCGGCGTATTAGTTTTTAATACTCAACCAAGAAATAATAACACCATGTCATCTATTATTCTTCCAATGGGAAGGATCGTGATATTTGCAGTATTTTGAATAATAATGATGATGAAAAGCAGCGGCATCCCGATTTTTGTGATTCGCATTTCTGTTTCATAAGAAAGATTCAATCCCGAAAAAAAGACATGACTTCCGTCTAAAGGCGGGAGAGGAATCATGTTGAAAACCGCAAGTCCAAAATTGATGTAAGCTATATTGATGCATAATTGAAACAAAACCATGTAGATTGAACCAATTTTTTCCGATGAAAAAAATTCCATTACTAACACTAAATGTTCTGGTGGAATGGACATCATCAATTTACAAATAAGAACAAAGATGATTCCTATAATCAAATTGGATAAAGGTCCTGCCAGGGCAATGAAGCCCCGATCCCGTCTTGGATTTTTAAGCTGTTCCGGTGAAAACTGAACCGGTTTTGCCCAGCCGAATCCCGCGAATAATATGAAAATAAACCCGATAAGATCGATATGTTTTAAAGGATTCAGCGTAAGCCTTCCCTGATTCTTTGCGGTCATGTCGCCAAGTTTGTACGCGGTAAAAGCATGGAAAAATTCATGTACCGTAAAACCGATGAGGATTGCCGGAATGGTGTATAACATGCGGGAAAGGCTTTGCATCTATATTTTCTTGGCTATATATTTTCTGACAAACCCCGCGGGCCGATAAGTCATTTTTGCTTGACGAAGGCCTTCATCGCCAAGGTCCTGCTCGCGGTTGATATAGGTGTAATACCGGGGAAGGGCCGCCGCAAAAGCCTGATTGATAAATTGATAAATCCCTTTGTATTCATCGATGCCTTTTTCAAAGTGGATGGCAAACATCCGGCCTTTTGCGAGACTTTCACCCAAACACCAGCCCGCGGGCTTTCCGTCAACGTAATACATTGCGCCCTGCATATTGAGTACATCGAAAAGTTCCAGGGCCTCTTTCGCGGAGTTATAATCACCGGGAGTTCCTTTATCAACAGCCCATTGATCTAACACCTGCGCCGCTTCGGGAATCAAATTTTTCGTTAACGGACGTTTTTCATATTTATAAGAATTGATAAACGCGTTTACAAGATTCCGCTTCTTGTGATATTTTTTTCCGGATAATTCGGCTAAATCTGTCCGCAGATAGAGATAATCAAAATTGTCCCTGTCTTCTGTTACTTCGATTCCCCACTGTTCCAAATGAATCCGGTTGGGCGTCAAAACCGCGTCGGGAATGCCTTTCCAGAAATCATGTGTGTTGAACAGTTCTGTCAACACTCCGCGCGGCGGAACATCGCAGGGGGTCATAAAAAAGTTCTTGCCGTAGCGGGTCCCCGAAATGATAAAGGTATTCCCAGCGACTCTTGAAATGCGGTAATTGTACTGTTTTCTGAAAAGAAAAAGGTTTGAAAAGGTATATTCAGAAACACCATCGGGCGTCATTGATAAATGGGGATGCATTTCGGGTTTGAGCTCCAGCCCCATCGGAATAAAATTCGGAAATTCTGGTATTAACATATATTAATAAATATACAGAAACAGTGAAGTGCAGGCAAGATATTTCATTCATTGTATAAAAACCCATCCAGAGAATACACTCATCTTGCGGTCTTGCGGTTTCTCCAATACAATTGAATTATTGGAGAGTTTGTAAAGGAGTGGGACAAATGGCAGATAAAAAATTATCTATTGGTCAAATGTTTGGATTCGGTATTTGCGATCTTGGCGGGAATCTCTTTTTTACCGCTCTGGGTTTTTGGAGTTTGGTATACCTGACCGATACAGTCGGGTTATCGGCTGCGCTTGCCGGAATTGTTATTATGATCGGTAAATTTTGGGATGCTGTTTCCGATCCTCTTATGGGTTATTTATCGGATCATACCCGCAGCCGTTGGGGAAGGCGCCGTCCCTATCTCTTGTTTGGAGCTGTCCCTCTTTTGCTGACGATGTGGTTTTTCTTTACGAATCCTCATATTCAGAATCAGGCGTTTTTGGCTTTTTGGGCGGCTTTCTCTCTTATTCTTTTGAATACCGCTTACACAGTGGTCAATATTCCTTATTCATCGTTAACGCCTGAATTAACTTCTGATTACCATGAGCGGACAACGCTTAACGGATATCGTTTTGGCTGTGCCGCGGTTGGGACAATGCTGGGAGCGGTTGCCGTTCAGCCTATTGTTTCGGCGTTTCCCACGAGAAGCGCGGGGTTTTCCGCGGTAGGGGTTATTTTAGGGTTTGTCATGGCGATAACAGCCTTGATTACTTTCTTTTCCACGAAAGAAACTGTTGTTAAAAACGATGTTTCCAAGGAAAAATTTCTTAAAAGTTATCTTGGAGTATTTAAAAACCGACCCTATGTGATTCTTGCCGTTGTATATGCTTTGAACATCGTGGGGCTTAATTTTTTACAGGGGATTTTAGTTTATTATACGAAATACATTTACATGCGCGAAGATGCGACTTCTCTTGCCATGCTAATTCTTTTGGTTGTCGCGATTATTTGTATTCCTATTTCGGTAATGGTTTCAAAAAAGATCGGGAAGAAAAAAACGTATCAAATTTGTTTTGCCGTGCTTGGCAGCGCCTGTTTGGTTATTTTCTTTATTGGTCATCTTTTGAGCGTGAATTTCTTTCTTGGATTCATGGTGTATGCGGGGATAGGTCTTGGATTCGGTTATGCAATTCCCTTCTCGATGGTTCCGGACGCTATCGATTTTGATAAAGCGAAAAGCGGCGGAAGAAATGAAGGGACTTATTACGGCATGTGGACTTTTATTTCAAAGGCCGGTCAGGCTCTGTCAATCTTTATGTCGGGGCTTATTCTTTCTTGGGGCGGTTATGTTGCCGACGCGGTACAAAGTTCAGGGACGCGATTCGCGATTCGGCTTATTATCGGGCCTTTGCCCGCGATGTTTTTGCTTGCGGCTTTGATTCTGCTTCAATTTTTCCCCATCGATGAAAAAATGTATAATGAGATGATAAGCAAAAACAGGGCGGTAAGCAGTGAGTAAATTTGATCTTTTGAAAATTCCTTTCGCGGATGTTTATCAAATGTATATCCAAAAGATCGAAAGAAAGGGCAGGCAGGCCGAAGAATTACATACCGTTATCACTTGGTTAAGCGGATATGAAGAAGATGCATTGCAAGACAGCCTTGCCTCAAACATCATTGTTGAAGATTTTTTTAACAATTTTCCAAAGCTGAACGAGAACGCGGGACTGATAAAAGGAACTATCTGCGGATATAAAGTAGAAGAGATTGAAGACCCTTTAATGCAAAGGATACGTTACATGGATAAACTTGTCGATGAACTTGCAAAGGGGAAATCCATGGACAAGATTTTGAGGAAGTAACTCGTTAAGATTCAATTGATGTGTATGGAAGGTGATTATGTGGCAATGTCCAAAATGTTCCCGTAGGTTTAAACATAATGAGCAGTCTCATTTTTGCGGAAAGATCGAAACAATAGATCAATATATCCGTGAACAGAATGAAGATGTGCAGCCGCGTCTTACCGCAATACGTGAAACAATTCGTTCCGCCGCACCCTATGCGAAAGAAAAGATTTCCTGGCAGATGCCGACTTTTTGGCAAAATGAAAATCTTATCCATTTTGCGGCTTTTAAAAATCATGTAGGCATTTATCCCGGCGATTTGACCGATTCTCCTTTTGCGGAACGGATTGCGGGACTTAATACTTCAAAGGGAACGATACGGTTTGCGTACGATAAAATCGATCTTGCATTGATATCGGATATTACAAAATGGCGGATAGAATGTGTTAAAAAAGGGAGTGGTTATGGATGATATACAAGTAAATATTGACGCAAAGAATAAAGGCCGGTATATCTGGATTGCTTCGATTACCGCACTTGTAGGAAATGCCCTTTTATCCGGCATGAAAATTACTGCCGGTATTTTTTCCGGCAGTCTTGCGGTAATTGGTGACGGAATTGATTCTTCAATGGATGTGCTGATTGCGATTATGTCGCTCCTTGTTGCACGTGTCATTGTTCGGCCCGCTGACGCGGATCATCCCTGGGGGCATGGCAGGGCTGAAACGGTTGCGACCGCGGTTCTTTCATTTATTTTATTTTTTGCCGGTGCTCAATTAATTTTTGACGCGTTATCGACAATTATGAGAGGGGAAATCCGCGAAGTTCCGTCGGTTATCGCTTTGGTGGTTACGGTTGTTTCGATTGTTGGAAAAATCGCTTTGGCCTGGAGTCAGTATCTGTTCGGGAAAAAAGCGAAGTCCGCTATGCTGATTGCCAATGGCAAAAATATGGCGGGCGATGTGGTTATTTCTACCGGAGTTCTTGTAGGTTTGGGTCTTTCATTGATTTTTAAACTGAGCATCATTGATCTTATTGCCGCTATTCTTGTGGGATTTTGGGTTATTAAGTCCGCTATCGGTATTTTTATTGAAGCCAATACGGAACTTATGGACGGCGGTTCCGGTAAGGATTCTTATCGAAAAGTGTTTGATGCGGTATCTACCGTGTCCGGCGCCGGAAATCCGCACCGAACCAGAATGAGAAAGATCGCCGGATTTTGGGATATCGATATTGATGTTGAAGTAAACCCGAATCTTACTGTCCGGGAAGCCCATGTCATTGCTACAAAGGTTGAACAAGCGATTAAGGCAAATATTGACGGGGTTTTTGACATAATGGTTCATGTCGAACCTTCGGGGGAAGGAAAACTCGACGGTGAAGGGTTTGGTCTTTGTGAGGATGAAGTAGAAAAATGAAAAGGATTGCGAGCGGCTCTTGCTAGAACGTAATTACCGCGGGGAGTGATATTTGGCTTTCGCTCTGGCTGATTGAAATGTAATAGGAAAGTTTTGAGGTCCAGTTTTGGATCATTCGGGTTATGAGGGAATCATTTATTCCGGCGGCTATGCTTTCGCCTGGAATACCGAACAGGATGGTCCATTTTTCCTGACCGGCTATGGTGTCGGGAAATCTTAACACAATATACAAGTTTTCATCATCCCACATTTCCATTGCCCGAAAATTTTGCAGCGACCTTCTGGGTTTCCACAGATCGGGAGAAAAGTACAAGAACTCGCTTGTCAGCCACGAATTAACAAATAACGGAACATCTTCATCGGTCTGTACGATTGTGTTGTCCGGCATCTCGATTTTGTATTCGCCTTTGACTGCCTGAATGGCATTTTCATCGAAACAAGGAAGCCCATAAACGAGATTGTTTCCTTTCATCAGAATAATTGTAGGACTGCTGACAGACGCAATTTCATCGGAAATGCTTTGGCTGTCAGCGGAAGAAGGTACGTTAACGCTTAAAGAAACATCGTCCGGAGAGGAAGGAACAAAGCGGTCTTTCGCCTGCTGTATCAATTCGCAAGAGGAGAAAAACAGTAAAGGCAGGAAGAAAACCCACCGCTTCCTCATATTTTTTAATCCTTGAATAGAGTTCTTCGGAAATTTATATCTCCGAAGAAGTCTAATGATTTTGCTGCCTGAGCTTGCTTTAAACATCCGTTTTTGAAACAAGCTCAGCTATCCTCGTCTATTCATCGTCGTCATCGCTGTATTCGTCATCATCATAGTCATCATTATCGCCGTAATCATCGTCTTCATCGTCGAATTCGTCATCTTCGGAATAGTAATTTTCATCGTCGTCATAAGATTCATCGTCATATTGATCTTCGTCTTGATAATCTTCATCAATACCATAAACCGGATTTTTTTTATGAAACATCATTTCTGTCATATTGGAAACCGCGTCGTTTAAGAGTTCCAGCTTTGATTCAATCCTGTCCAGGATAATCATATCCTTCTTTTCGTTCCATAAACGGGATTGGTCGGTTCTGGTATCTTCTACGGGATTCGGGCTGTCTGCGGAAGAAGCCAGGTACTGAAGTACATAACTGAACAGCGATGTGCTTCGGACATAAAATTCCGCGTTGTCATCGGTATTAAAATGAAGTACCACGCTGCATTGATCCCGTGACAGAACCGGCCAAAGCATAGGAAGTTCGTCGCCGCCCAGCTGCGGAAGATCGATCAAAGGCGGCAGATCGCCGGCTTGTTCAAGAAAAATTTTTCTTGCCCGGCGGGAATTCGGTTCTTCACCGGAAAGATCGCTTATCAGTTCTATCAAGACATCAGCGGTACATACAATGCCTTTGGACGCATCGTTCAAGAGGGGGAATTCATTATCGTCCGGGGCAAGCGTAAGGTCTTTATCAAAACCGAGGAGAAGCTGAACATCCCACGGGAGGGGAACCGCGCCTTCCTCGGCTATATTGCCCGGAATACGGACGGCCTGTATTTTTTCAATGGGCATAGGCTTCGCCGTGAGGTTAAGTTTTTCATACAGAACAGTAAGCTCTTTGAGCGTCTTCTCCCAAAACTTTTTCTGTTCAGCCGTAAGGTTTTCCGTTATATCCATAGCACCTCCAATGTCTCATTATTCATGAGCCGATGTAATCGCTTCCCTTTCAATGTCCTTGAAGTAGCGGACGGTTCCTACTTTCAATTCATCAGTGGCGGCATCGTCGCATACTATAACCGCCTTGGGATGAAGCTGGAGGCAAGAGAGCGTCCACATGTGGTTCACTCCGCCTTCAACACATTCCTTTACGGCACGCGCTTTCCCGTAACCGTTTGCCAGAATCACAACTTCGCGGGCATCCATGATGGTTCCTACTCCCACAGTGAGTGCGGTAACCGGAACCTTGTTCACATCTCCTTCAAAGAAGCGGGAATTCGCGATCTTCGTATCCATGGTAAGGGTTTTTATTCTGGTCCTGGAACTCAACGAAGATCCCGGTTCGTTAAAAGCTACATGCCCGTCCGCGCCGATTCCGCCCATGAAAAGTTCTATACCGCCGAGGGAAGCGATTTTTGCCTCATAGCCGGCGCATTCCTTTTCCGGATCATTTGCCATACCATTTAAAATATTGACGTTTTCCTTTTTAATATCAATATGATGAAAGAAATTTTCCCACATAAAATGATAATAGCTTTGCGGGTGAGTTTCCGAAAGACCGACGTATTCATCCATATTAAACGTTACTACATTGGCAAAAGAGACTTTGCCGGTCTTGTTAAGGTTAATGAGTTCCTTGTACACTCCCAAAGGAGTCGATCCTGTGGGAAGTCCAAGGACAAAGGGTTTGCCGGAGTTGGGATTAAAATCGTTGATCCGCTTTGCAATGTACCGGGCTGTCCATCGGCTTAATCGTTGATAATCTTCATGAATAATGAGACGCATATAACCTCCAAAAAAATATTCCAACGGCGGTTCCGTTCATCCGGGGCTTTTCAAAAAACCGGTGTTTGGGGAAAAGCTTTTACAGAACGTTTTTCTTTAGTTCTCCGCCTACAACGGTACTCAGTATATCAAAATTCTTGTCGAATACCACCAGGTCCGCATCAAAACCGGGGACAATGCTTCCTTTTCCTGTAAAGCGCATCACCTGGGACGGATTTGTGCTGGCCGCCCTTACCGCTTCTTCTAGGCTGAATCCAAACTGAACCAGGTTTTGAACACCCCGAATCATGGTCAAGCTGGAACCGGCAAACACATCATCTATTTTACGATGAAACGCCCCGTCATGGAAAACAACTTCTTCGCCGTTTGCGAAGAAAGGACCTTTTGCTTGTTCAGTCGGTTTCAGGCCGTCTGTCACGAGAATAATTTTATCCGAAGGCTTGTCCCGTTTCAGCAGACGGATAACGTCCGGGTGAACATGCACGCCGTCGGCGATTATTTCGCAGGATATTTCGGGATGGCTGAGAATCGCCCCTACAGCGTTCGGGTTCCGGTGATCTAGTTTGCTCATCGCGTTAAACATGTGCGTAGCATGAAATATGCCGACCTGCATCCCTTCCACCATATTTTCATAGTTTGCGTTGGTATGGCCCGCTTGAAGAACGATGCCCTTCTTTATGCAGAAAAGGGCCAGTTCCCGCATGTTTTTCAGCTCCGGCGCTACGGTCATGTTCACAATATGGCCGTTTGAAGCCTCCCAAAGCTGTTCCATAAAGCCCATATCCACCGGGCTCACTGTTTCGGGCTTTTGAACACCCAGCCGTTCAGGAGAAATGAAAGGCCCTTCCAAATGAAGCCCCATGATCTGCGCGCCGGATTCCTTTCCAATCGCGGCGGACACATTTGCTACGGCTTCCAGCATCGCCTTGGGTTCCGAGGGATAAAGCGTCGGATTAAAGGCTGTTACGCCGGATTCAGCCAAGAGCTTGGACATTTCAATGACTGAATCGGTGGATGAATCGTCTGTGCCGAAGCCGCCGAATCCGTGGATATGAGTATTTACAAGACCGGGGGCAATATAGGCTCCGCCCGCGTCGATAATCTTAACATCAGCGCCGAAATGCTTTTGATCAAAACGGCGTTTGGAAAAAACATCCGCGATCTTTCCGTCTTCAATAAGAACCGCACAATGTTCCATCACCGCGAAACCGGTCATCACGGTCCCGTTGTAAAGACATATAGGCGTCATAAAAACCCCTCTCTCATAAGGAATGCATATAGTAATTTTCTACAAAACGACCGTGAAAAACAAGAGTAATTGGGGCAATTGTAAAGTTCCGGTTTCACGGGAAACTTAATTGATATTTATTGATCAGTTCTCAGTTCCTTCTTCATGTTGGGAAGATGCTTCTTTCTCAAGGCCCTTGTTGTGCCGATTGATGAACGGCGATGGCGGCGAAGCTGTCTTGGACATTTTTGAAAACGTCAACATAGAAAGATTTTCTACCAAGATTTCATATTGTGTCTCCTTAAATGAAGTACCGTGTAATCAAGTAAGGGCATGTTAATCGGGTCGGTAGTGATGTTTCATGGCATAAAAGACAAAAATTATCGAAAATTTTCCTTGCAAAATAGAAATTTCGTGGTATAATGGGGTACAGAAAAAAATTCAATAAAGGATAACTATAAATTATATGTATTTTTTGATTAGGAGAATGATGTGGAATATTATGTCTTTGTATCAAATGACTGTAATTTGAATTGCTCATATTGTTCTATTTTGGTAAAATCGGTTGAAATAGGATTACCTAATAAACCAGCATATACTGTAGAAAAATTATATTCGTTAATATATCGTCATCAGAAAATTAATAATGATCAAATTGCGCATATAATTTTTTTTGGAGGAGAACCGACCTTAAACATGGATTTCATTGAAAAGATTATTTTATTTTCAAAAAATCATAAATATGAATTTGAAATACGATTTATGTTACATACGAATGGATTACTTTTAGAAGATTTATCAGAATTAATACTTCAAAATCTCGATGCAATAATGTTATCAATTAATCATTTAAAAATTCCAAAATTTAACTTGTATGAAGGTTATTTTAAAAAAATTGTTGATGGAATTTCATTTATAAAACAGAAAAAGAAAATCCCACTTATAGGAAGATTTACTGTCACTGAAAATGCAAGTTTATATACATTACTGATGCAATTACATCCGTTTTTTGATTATCTCTATTGGCAGATTGAAAATTGTTATCAGTTTAATGATTATCAAAAATTCTATCATAGCTATAAATTTGAAATGAATTTATTAATGAATCTTTGGATTGATTACCTAAAACAAGGAACTGTCTTAAGATTAATCCCCTTTATTGCGATTGTTAATTTCATTAATCAAGATACATATTCACCTGATTTCTGTTGTGGTTATAATAAAAGTATGGTTTATATACAGACAGACGGGAATTGTTACAGTTGTGCCGAAGATTTTCTATCTCAAAAAAATTTGATCGGAAATATTGATCACTCTTTTTCATTTTCTAAATTCAATTTGGAAAATACTATATGTAAAGACTGTGTTCATAAAAATATCTGCAAAGGACGTTGCGGGAGAATGCATCTTGAATTTTCAAAGGAACATCTTCAACAATATTGTGAATTAAATAAAATACATTTTGATTTTTTTATTAGAAATATTCACTTTGTAAATGAACTTCTTGATAGAAATAATATTTCTATAGATACAAGTAAATATTTCTTTGAATATACAGAATTTACACCATAAGTTGCTCTAAAATAATTCTTTGTATTCTTCGTATATTCTTTTGTAGTATGCGATTAGTTGATGCCCATATTTGTTGTCCAGTTTAAGTGTTGTCATCGAAGGAGGAATCAAAATGCCCTTATATATTGTTGTTCCATGAACTGAAGTCGTACATTTCTCCATGCCAATATGTTCACATATTGAAGATCCTTTCAATGTGGCTCCATCCGCGATTATGTGTGAAATAAAAATATTCCTCTCAATTGCCATAGTTAACAGAAATTCTATAAAACTGGAGTATATCTTTATAAAAGCTGTAGAAGAATTATATTTCGGATGTATACAGAATGATGATAAATATAGTTTGTAAAAACCTGGTATATCATATTGTCTAAGATAATGAAGGTCTATCACTGTATCATCAAAATTTCCACTCAATATATTTTGATAATATTCGTCAGTAATGGGAAGTGTGTGGATAAATCCTACCATTTTGTTTGTTTCTGCATCTCGTGCCCCTACAATAGTTAGCGAATTGTATTCATACCAAATTCTTGTCATCTCTGGAGATGCTATCAATTCAGGCGGCAACGAAAAATTTTCAATTTCATGAATATCATCAATATCGCTATCTGTTATTTCATCAGGAGATACAACAATTATTTTTTTATCTTCCAATACTGGTTTTTTAAAGTAGGAAATAACATACCATTCAATAATCGAAAATAACGAGTATTCTATTAAATACTGTTCGTCTTTGCCTATAGTATCATTATAGGACTCGTGGCTTCCAAAATTTCTTAGTGATTTTCTATATAATTTAAATAAAAAATTAAAATGTTCTTCAATGTTCATATTCAAAAAACTACTATTAACGAATTTGTCAAAGATTGTTTCATTATCGCCTATATATATACCCTCATGATCTGCAACGTCTGTTAATACTATTTCTAGAATTAATTTTATACTGTTTAGTGCTAAAATTGGATCGAGTTCCAAATTTCTCATTATGTGACTAAGCTTTATTGAAATCTGATCAAGTTTGAATTGATTATAACTACGGAGAAATTTAGCAATTTTTCTTAAGTTAGTTTTTGGTATATTATGGTATCCAAGTTCCATTTTCGTATTAATTACCATGTTATATATTATTTCTGGTAAATTCTGTGAATCGTTCTCCTTCAAAATAAATTTGTGTTGAAGTATGAATGGATATAGCGATGCGATTTCTTCCTTTGCATCACTATAAATAATTGGCAAAATAATCGCGGAATCAGGGCTATTTTCTAGAATCCCTAACTCTAAACTGGCCCATCTACTTTGCAAATAATTTTTACTAATTATTTGTAGAAAAACAACAGAAGACCGAATGCCAGTTTTTATCGATTCTTTTAGTTTTTCTCCATGCGATATATTATCCGCATCATACCAAATTTCTAGATTCATCTTTTTTAATTCTTCTACAAGTGGCTGAACAAATAGCTCTTTATCTTTACTTGAATGGGATATAAAAACATCAAACATAAGGACTTCCCTGTTAATTTCCGATAATTTATAGTTATCCTTTATTGAAAGGATAACTATAAATTTCGAGATCAAAGTCTCCTCATTTAACGCCAACCATTCTGGAGAAAAAACGTTCTCTCTATAAATCACAATCCCTTTATTGCCGATATTCTCATATATTCACAAAAATACGATTCATCAATGTCTCTAAAATCAACTTACAGGGCAGCATCATTATGAGAGAGTACTTTCAATACATTATTGAATATTTAGATATATGCGAGTTTCAGAAAAAGTTAGATGGAAAAACGCTTAAGGCTTATAAAACCGATTTAAAGCAATTTAAGGCCTTTTTTAAAGATAAAACTGAAATCGCAAAGACTGATTTGAATAGTTATGTTAAATCTTTGCATGAGCAATATAAGCCCAAAACGGTTAAACGAAAAATCGCTGCGGTGAAGGCTTTTTTCAAATATCTTGAATGCGAGGATTATATCGCCGTCAATCCTTTTTCAAAATTACATATTAAGTTTCGAGAACCTTTCATTCTGCCGCGTACAATACCTTTATCGATAATCCGTTTGTTGTTATCTGCTGTGTATGACACGTTGTCCGGAATATCTCAGGATACGTACAAATATAGTTCTGTTTTAAGGGATATTGCTGTTTTGGAATTATTATTTGCTACAGGAATGCGGGTATCAGAGCTTTGCGATTTATCTGTTCAGCAGATAAATTTAGATGAAGGATATATAAAGATATTTGGGAAAGGTTCCAAAGAAAGAATCATTCAGATAGAAAATCAGGAAGTTTTGAAATGTCTCCAATTCTATGAACAACACTTTCTGGACAAGTTTTCCGAAAATGGTCCATTTTTTATTAACAGATTGGGAAAACGGCTCTCTCCTCAATCTGTAAGATTGATGATAAAAAAATATACGAAAAAAGCTTCAATACCGATACATATTACGCCTCACATGTTCAGGCATTCATTTGCAACGCTGTTATTGGAAGAAGATGTTGATATCAGATATATACAACATTTATTGGGACATAGCTCAATAGCGACAACGCAAATATATACTCACATAAACGCAAAGAAGCAGAAACTTATTTTAAGTTCAAAACATCCTCGTAATAAGCTCGTTTTGAATATAGGATAGTTTGTCAATGACCAAATTTCAGTTCCTTCTTCATTTTGAGAGCGGCTTCTTTTTAAAGACTCTTGTTGTGATGATTAACGGCGATGGCGGCGAAGCTGTCTTGGACATTTTTGAAAACGTCAATGAGGACCGGGTCAAAAAAGGAACCGGCGCCGTCAATAATGATCTTTGCCGCTTCCTCGGTGCTGAACGGTCTTTTATAGGGCCGTGCGGAAGTCAGCGCGTCGTAAACATCGGCTATCGCCATGAGCCGTCCCAAGAGCGGTATTTCTGTCCCTTTTAAGCCGCGCGGATAACCGCTCCCGTCCCATCTTTCATGATGCGTATCCGCGGTTATTTCCGCGTATTGCAGAAACAATTGATGTTCGCCTTTCTCATCCAGCCACCTGATTGCTTCGGCGCCCTTTGTCGTGTGCGTCTTTATACACTCAAATTCTTCGTCCGTCAGCTTGCCGGGTTTGTTCAGAATCGCGTCGCTGATGAATATTTTGCCCAGGTCGTGCATTTGGGTTGACTTTACAATATAATCCATATTCTCCCATGATTGTACTTCCTTGGCGTAAATTTGATGTTCAACAAGATAGTCAATGAGCAGCGCTACATACTGCTGGGTACGGACAATATGTTCGCCGGTAAAAAGGTCGCGGAACTCGATCAGTTCGGCAATGGAATTGATAATTAAATCGTGCAGTCCAAAAACCATCGAGGTTTTTTCTTTGACCATGTTTATTAAATTATTATTCAAATGCTGCAACTCGATTTTTTGCCGCTCGATAAGCAGGTGATTTTCAATGCGTTTTAATAAAATAGCGGCGGAGAAAGGTTTCGTGACGTAATCAACCGCGCCAAGGGCAAGTCCTTCCAGTTCGTTTATCTCTTCCGTCTTTGATGTAACAAAAATAACGGGAATGCCCGCGTGTCGCGCGTCGGCTTTCAGTATCTTGATAACATCAAAGCCGTTCATGCCGGGCATGGCGATGTCCAGCAGAATTAAATCGGGCGTTACGGTTTCCAGAAACTTAAACAGCCGTTCCGCCGACGGCAGCGCGTAGACTTCGTAGGAAGCCTTGAGTATATTCTTGCCGATATTCAGATTGGCATGATTATCGTCAACCAGCATGATGACTTGTCGTTTTCGTTCCATTTTTATCACCCCTGTTCTTACTGCCGCTTCTCGCTGAACGCTCTGCGCTTATTAAAGAACTCGTCGATGGTCTGGACAATCATTGATGACTCCATCGTCTTTAACAGATAGCCTTCGGGTTTCAGTTCTTTGACCTTCATGATGCTTTCGTTGTCGTCTTTCTTAGTCAGGAAAAAGACCGGAATATCGGCAAAATCAGTTTCCGTTCTGATCATTTCCAAAACCTGTTTGCCGTCAACGACAGGCATTTCGTAATCAAGCAGTATCAGATCCGGGCGGTTTGAGGACAGATATTTAATCGCCATGGCGGCAGAGTTAGCTGTGAACACGCTGTATTTATCGCTGAGCCATCCTTTCACCAGGCGGAGCATGGGACCTGAGTCGTCTACGACCAATATTTTTTTCTGCATATTATGCTGTTTGATAACATTAGCAATTTTATTTACCATGTCGCTGACATGCGTACGGATAGGGCGCAGAAACTCGTAACTGATCAAGCGGTCAGAAAAGATGAGGCGCAATACTTTTAAACTGTCACTGTGACCGATGGAAAATACGGGAACCCCTTCGCTGATGGCGCGGTTTTTCAAAACCATGAGCGACTTCTGCTGCTTAATCGTTTCCCAATCCGCGTTGATCAAAATGCCGGATAAAGTATCTTTGATTTCATTGATAGCGTCGGTATCAGCGGGTATGATGATACCGGTATAATCGACATTTTTGAAGTGTTCTTTGATTGACAGCATTAAATGGGTTTTCACTTCCGAAACTATTAATATATTTTGTACAGACATTTCTTTTCTCTCCTTATGTCTTGTCCGGTATTTGTTCAATAGTTCGTATCATGATATCTGTAAGCTCCATTGCCGCTTCCATTGACACATCGGCAACATAAGCCCGTAATGTTTCCATCTGTGTCCGGCATTCTTCAGGTATCTGTAATGCCTCCAGCTGCTTCAATGCTTTATCGGCTCCGTCTATATCGTAATTGTTCATTGACGATTGTATGCTGCTTAACAGCGAAATCAGCGTTTCCTTGGAGGCTTCTTTTTTTTCTTGCGCCGCCGTTTCCGCAAAGGGTTCCAAGATAGACTTGAAGTTCCGGTATTGCCGTAAAACTTCCGGTGTTTCACGTTCTAGGGCTTCGCTGTTTTTTTCGTTTCCGTAACGTTCCAGACGGGAAAATCCTTCCGCAAGCTCCGCCGCGCCGATCATTTTCGCGTTCGTTGCCAACGCGTGAACCTCTATGGTCAGATCCCGGATTAGTCCGTCGGCAAGGCAGTTTTCGATCTTTGCGGCTTTTAGATCGATTATCTTGTAAAAGTATCCCAAGAGACTGACAAACAATTCTTTTGTTCCCGCGTGAAGGATTCCTTCCTGAGTATCAATGCCTTCGATAACAGGCAAATCCGCGGACTGTTCTGTTATCTGCTTATCGGCGTTATCGGCGGATGACGCCGATTCCCCGTTTTGAAAAGCCGCCGCTCTATCCGGGGGATTTTCTTCACGCAGTAATTCAGCGGGCAGCCAGCGCTTAATTTTACCGCGGATTTCTTTCATTAGAATGGGCTTTGCCGCCCAATCGTTCATTCCGGCTTGCAAAAAACGTTCCCTGATGCCGGCTTCTCCGTTGGCGGTTAAAGCAATAACCGGCACATTCAGGTAATAGTCCCCTTTCATCTGCCGTAACTTTATAGTGGTTTCTATTCCATCCATCTTCGGCATCAAATGATCCATAAAAATAAGGTGATATTGCTTATCCTGTATCATTTGCAGGGCGGCTTCTCCGCTTTCCGCCGTATCGATACGCATTTGCAGCGGCTTCAGCATACCGGCAGCGGCTTTCAGATTTGTTTCGTTATCGTCTACAATCAGAATTTCCGCGTCGGGGGCCGTAAAATCAGAATGCGGGATGTCCATGCTTGATATTTCCTCAAAGGCCATGTTATCGACTTGTTCCCGCAGCCATAGCACAAGTCCTTCCCCGTTCCTATACCGGAACGACTCCAGTTCAGCCATCGCCGCGTCAACCCGGTCCATGTCAAAAGCCTGGCACGCGTCCCGCAATTCCCGCAGCAGCTCTGTGTCAGGTTCGGCCGCCAAAGGCTTCTCTGTTGTAACATTGATTTCCTTGAGCGCCTGGTCAATGTCATCCAGCAGCATCAATTCAGTCTTTTCAAAAATGCCGTGATTCGCCCTGACAGTGTCAAAGTCTTCTGACTTTGCGGCTTTTTCCAATTCTTCGGCAAGCTTTCCGGCTTCCTGCGCGAATATCGCGTAACTTGAGCCTTTAATGCCATGGATAACTATTTTGTAGTCCTCAAAGTTTCCCGCCGCCAAATAGTCCCGTAGATTATCCAGCAGAGGACGGGTATTCACTACATAAGAACGCAGTACATCGATAAACACATCCTGACTGCCGAAACGCTCCACTGCCTGGTACTTATCCACTCCGTTGATGAGGAGCCTGTCCGCCAGGGAAGTTTCGCCGCCGGCATTGCCCGGTTCGGCCGTCTCCGTTGGAGGCGCATCGGTATTCGCGGATTCTTTTTCCAGACTTTTGTCCCGCACCCAGCGGCGCAATACCGCGTCCAGTTTCGTCATGTCAATCGGCTTGGAGATAAAATCCTGGAAGCCCTGGGATAAAAACATTTCCTCGTTCCCGACTATGGCGTTTGCGGTCAGCGCGATAATCGGAATATTTTTGGCGTAATCGGTTCCGATTTCTTCCCGTATAATCCGTTTTGCCTCGATGCCGTCCATTCCGGGCATCATAAGATCCATAAATACGGCACTGTAGCGCGGATTTTCCATCCGTATCATTTCTATCGCCTGATAGCCGCTGATGGCACAGTCAACTTTCAGTCCGTAGGGTTTCATCATGCCTTTGACTACATCAAGATTGGTCAGGATGTCATCGACAACAAGCACGTTCGCGTAAGACAGATCGACACGCACCAGCTTGGTGTTTTTCTTGCGTTTGGAAATTGTATAACGCGAGCTCATAATGTTGTCGGCTACGGTTTTGCCAATCGGCGGCGTACCGGCTATGAAAGTCTGCCGCAGGCGGACATTAACGGTAGTACCTTGTCCGTAGGTACTGTTGACGGTAATGGTTCCGTCCATCATTTCCACAAGGCGTTTGGTGATTGCCAGACCCAAACCGGTTCCTTCGATTTTACGATGGGTTCTTTTGTCAATCTGTCCGTATTCTGAAAACAGCTTTTCCACATTTTCGTGCTTGATGCCTATGCCGGTGTCCCTTATGCTCGAAACGATCCAGATATTGCTGCCGTCCAGTTCAAAGTTAACCCGCCATTCGACGGTGCCTTCGTTGGTGTATTTAAAAGCATTAGAAAGGATGTTGTTAAAAACCTGCTTGACCCGCAGATCATCGCCGTAGAGGCTTCCCGGCAGGTTTTCATCCACATACAGTTTGAAGGTGATGGGCTTTTCGCCGATGCGGACGGCGTTCAACGTTACAATGTCATTAAGAAGGCTTGGCGTATCGTACTGGGTGGGGAAAAGCTCAAATTTGCCGGATTCGATTTTTGAAATATCAAGGATGTCATTGACAATACTTAAAAGCGTCATGCCGGAACTGTGAATTTTTTCGAGCTGGCCTTCAACTTCTTCGCTGAGTTTGTTGTTGTCAAGGGCAAGTTCCGAAAGTCCGACAACCGCGCTCAAGGGCGTTCTCATTTCATGGCTCATGTGGGCGAGGAAGCTGCTCTTTGCGTCATTGGCTTTTTCCGCTTCTTCCAGGGCTGTTTCCAATTGTTCGGATGTGTCTTTAATGCTCAGCGTATACTCGTTCCGTAAAAACGCATTGGCAATGAGCATACTGCCGGAACGCATAACAGACACTTGGTTTTCTGTGAACAGCCTCTCGCTGTGACAGTTGTCAAAACCGACGAAGCCCCAGAATTGATCCCGTACCGATATCGGCACTGCTAAAATAGACAGTATCCCCTGCGCGCCAAGCAGCGCCTGTGACTCCGGCGATGTACTGCGCACCAGTTTGTTTACGCACTCGCCGTTTAAATACGCTCTTTTAAAATCGGGCACTCTTTCGTCGTAAGAAACATTCGTCGTTATGCCGCTGCTTATAAACGACGGAACATTCTCCGACCATTCGTATATCTGCGTACAATAGAGCTTCCCGTCTGTAGTATGATTCTTGAAAAGGTACATGCGGTCGGCGTCAATCGCCTTCGCCATCATGCCCATGCATTTGTGCAGAGTTACCGCAAAATCATCGGGCTCGGAACGGAAGAGGATATCCGCCGCCTGATTCACAACCTGAAGCAGATAGTCCCGCTGTTCTATCTCCGCCATCATTTTTTTCTGTTCACGCAAGTCGCGCGAATATGCCGCGACAACATAATCATTCCCGTAGGGAACACGGACCATGGTGATCTCGGCCGGGACCGGCGTTCCGTCCGCCATTTGGTACATCCAATCATAAGTACAGGTACCCTTTTCAAATGCCTCGCTCACAAATGATTTTATTTTATCGCGCGTTCTCTGGCCGTCAGGCTGATACACAGGCGAAAGTTCAAAATACCGGTCAATGTATTCCTGTTTGCTTTTAAGACCGAAGAGTTTCACCGCCGCTTCGTTACATTCAATCAGATTATAGTTTCTGTCCCACATGCGGCTTGCCAAAGGATTCGCGTCCAGCATCAGTTGAACGCGTTCATGTTCCACCTTGAGCGCGGCGGTCTGCGCTTGGATAGTGGTGTTCAGCTTTTCCAAAGCGCGGTTCATGATATCTTTTTCCGACCGCACTTTCGGCGGATCTGTTAAATCGCCCGCGGCAATATGCTCGATAATCTGCACCTGCCGCCTGGTATCATCGATCATGCTGTTAAACGCGTCGGCAAGAATGCGCATTTCATCGTGGGTATTCACCTTGATATCGATATCGGTATCCCCGACCGCCATAGCGCTCACGGAATTGGTCATGAGGCGGATCGGCATGACAATGTGCCTTGTAATAACGAGGAGAATTAGAACAGAAACAAGCAGCAGAAGGAATGTAATGATCAGACCGCTCTGCACAAAGGCCCAGATGGTTTTTGCTTCTTCCTCAAGATACTGCCCGATAAACAACATGCCAAGCGGACGCTCATCAGGCCCGTAAATGGGTGTGTATCTGGCAACGGCAATGTGCCCCAGAATATCAACCCGCCCCGAAAAGGAATTACCGTTCATGATCAATTCGGCAATGTGGGCGTCCGCTCTGGTCCCTACCGCGCGCAGTCCGTCTTCCTGCAATATGGTTGACGCAATCCTTTCGTCGCCTAACAAAACATTGACCTCGCAGCCCATCATGTTTTTTATCGAGTCTACAAATTCGTTCGTATCCAAGCGGAAGCCGACAGACACAACGCCGACAAGTGTATTTGTGCTGTCAAAAACCGGCGCGCCGGAACGGACAGACATGCGGATGATAGAACCTTCCTCAACAGCCGTCATCGTTTCCCCGTACATGGCGGACTGAATGTTGTCCTGCGACGCGATGGAATCGCCGTATTGTTCCGGCGCGTGGGTCCGCACAAGCACCATGCCTTCGGGATCTGTAATCGCGCAGAACTCAATCCCAATCTCTGCCTGCAAAGCTCTGGCGCGGGCAAGCAGCGCGCCGCGTTCGCCATCGATAATCGCGTCGATAATTCCCGAATCCTTGGAGATGCTTAACGACGCGGTTTTTGACTTTATTTTGAGGGAATCGAGGCGGTCAAGCGCGACTTCCGTTGCCGAATTAACCATGTTGATTGTTGAAGTATCGACAAAGCTTGAAAAAAGTATGATATTGGAAACCAGTATCGCCGTCGCTACCAACAGCGTAATAGCTATTGTGGGAATTAATATTTTCGAAGAAATACCCATCGAAACCTAAGCTCCTTTTTTTACATGTACTGCGTGGTATAATGCTGTGGTGCCAGGAATGTCAAGTTAGGACAATTTTCCTAAAAAATACAAATGTTAGAATATTTTTCTTGATAGTACAAATGATAGTATTATTTGAAAAAAAATACAAGAAAATTGAGAAGGCTTGATGCGTCGTTGATGCCGTACCGGCAATGTCTCCCCCTCTTTAAGCATTTCTACAAGGCAATTTTTGCATTCAGGGCCGCTCTTTCAATCGTACTATATCTATCTTTCCCTTGAATGCGGCAGCGTTGATAGGTTTTGTAAATTGCGGATAAAAAAAAGAGCTTTTGTGTGGTATACAAACAGCAACTCATATAGTATATTTATACAAAAGTATGGAGGTTTCCATGTTAAAAAAATATTTATTTCTTATTCCTTTCATTATGCTGTTTTGTTCCGCTTGTTTTAGTCCCTGGAGCGGCGGAAAAGGAACCTTGATCATACATCTTCCGGGCAGTAGCGCCTATCATTCCGCTTCCGCCGCAAGATCAATTGTTACCGATGATGAAGCGGTAAATCTGCGTTATGATTTTACGTTAACCGGTCCAGGCAGAACCATAACCGGTTCTTTTTCGGGGCAGACCAGTTTCAGTGCGGAGGTTGTTCCCGGCCAATGGACGGTAAGCGTAAAAGGCTATGGTAAAAAAGACGGCAATCCATACGAAAGTGAAATTGCCCTCAGGGCAATGGGAACGGCTGATGTAAGCGTCAGGGCGGGGCAGACAAACCATGCGGCAGTCGGCATGGTAACGGCTACTGAAGTTACGACATGGGAAGAATTATTAAACGTCGTTATCAGTGAACAATATGCAGAATATAAAAATAGAGAAGAATATATCATTGTAAAAAATGATTTAACTGTAACAGAAACGGCAACAATACAAAGAAAGATTACTATTTTGGCAGACAGCGAATCGGTAACAATCGCCCGCAATTTCGCGAATGGACCAGTATTTTTCTCTGTTGAACAGGGCGGATATCTTACTTTGGGAGAAGCAGGTTCCGTCAAAAATCTGATATTGGACGGCATGAATTTACAGTATGCAAATAGTTCGCTTGTTGCCGTAGAAGAAAACGCAACGTTTATTATGAATGACGGAGTAACGCTGCGAAACAATAAGAATGATTATGAATCAGGCGGCGGAATACGAGTGAATGGCGGTACATTCGAAATGAATGGAGGGGAGATTTCAGGTAATAATGCCGCAGATGGCGGAGGCGTGCATATCGTTTCAAATGGTACATTCATAATGAACGGAGGAAAAATTTCCAAGAACATTACCGGCAGCGGCGGCGGCGTATATGTTAGCAGCGGAACATTTAAAATGAGCGGCGGCATTATCGGAGGAGAAGGGGCAGGCAATACTGCCGGCATTGATAACAGCGGCGGCGGTGGTGGTGTATATGTTGATTCCGAAGGAACCTTTTATATGAGCGGCAACAGTGTTGTTGAGGGGAATGAGGCAGTCGATGGGGGCGGTGTATATGTCTATGAGGGAACATTTACAATGGACGGCGGCACAATAGGAGGAGCAGCCGAGAATAACAGAAATATAGTATCCAACAGAGGCGGCGGTGTATATGTTACAGGAGATGGTGCCGAATTTACCATGAACGACGGCATTATTGAAAAAAATACCGCAAATACGAACAGCGGCGGCGGCGTTAGTGTTGCTTCTTCCGCAGAATTTGTTTTGAATAAGGGAACGATAAGCGGTAATGGAGCTAGCAACGATACTGGTACTGACGGCGGCGGCGGTGTACTCGTTTTCGATGTAGGAGAATTTACCATGAACGGTGGTCTTATAAAAGAGAATACTGCCGGATCCGGCGGCGGTGTATCTGTCGTCAAAGGATCAAAATTTACTATGAAAAACGGCGTAATAGGTGGAAATACTGTTTCTGGCAACGGCGGCGGCGTATATCTTGAAGGTAACGGTACTGGTGAAGAAAGCATGTTTACTATGATAGGCGGTCTTATCGGGGCAGGTACGTACAGTGTCGGAAATGAGGCCGGTTCGTACGGCGGCGGTGTATATATCGGCGGCAATTATGTACAAATTGAGATAACGCCTGATTCAAATATCTCCATCGCCGGAAATAAAGCAAATGTGAACGGTTCAGGTGGAGTCGGCGGCGGGATATTCATTCAAATTAATAATGCCATCTCCACCAGCATTTATGAAATATTAAAAGATTGTGCTACCGGAAACAATCCAAATGATTTTTTCTCTGAGTAACTTCCAGCGGCGGAATTTATTGTACAAGTACAGGTGTGATTGACAGTAATATAAATGATTTAGAGTCGAGAGTTACCAATAACGAAGGAGAGCGTAACATTTATTCGTGTTGAGGGTTTAATACCTTCTGCACGCTCACGCGTGCGAGCCTTGGGGCATTCTTAAAATCTCGAAGTGAGCTAAAATGGGTTTTAAACCCGAATACAACCACCAAAGCAGAACCAACAAACTCCGCCGTATTTACGCGCTCTGCGGCGGAGTTTTTGTTTTAGAGTATTAAAAAGGTTCTGTTTCTATTTGATTAATAATCATACCCAATCTCCTTAACACGACCTTGGTATATAGTTGGTATATAGTTGATCCCTGTGCACTGTCAACAAGTTAAGGGAAGCAGGAAGAAAAACGAAAAAGAAAGAGAACTGCTTCCGACGGCAAAAGTTATAATACCTTACACTACAACCTGCAAATGATTATCGCTGTTGGTTTTAAGGTCAACAATGAACAGGCCGTGCAAAAAAGCCTTCCGCTGTCAATTTAAACTCTTTGCCTGCGCTCTGGCTTTATAAAGCCGGTCGTTGATTGCGAGGCCGAGCCCTGTTTCCGGCACTCTTTCAATGTGAATGGCTTTCAATGAAGATTGATCGAGCGTGTGCAGCAGGGAAAAAAGGTTTGCGGCGGCGGCGCTCAGGCTTCCGTCAGGGGAAAGGGTATAGATTAATGGCGCGGGATGTTCCGGCTGTTTGGAAAGCCACTTTTCACTGTTTTGCCTGTCAAAAAAAATGTATGCCTCTCCGGGGTGATTTTTCAGCGTCATCATATCTTCATGATCGTACAATTCGAGCGGAGTCCGGGGCGCGTAA
>QMCD01000633.1_pt1 | contig 35116 bp, 34 predicted proteins | sample 1821841 | NCBI WGS metagenome assembly QMCD01 (sample SAMN01991225, study PRJNA193472) | Termite gut metagenome, whole genome shotgun sequencing project. | isolation source: worker | host: Macrotermes natalensis
GCTGTGACTTGAACATGCTATCAAGTATCTTGAAAGACTCAGTGCAAAAGGGCGTTTGGGGTAGCCGCAAAGATTTGCACTGTGGTTTTCAATTGACTGTGCCGATTTTTAGCGTAAAAGACAACATTTAGGCTTGTAAATTCAACAAAAATCTCTAGAATGTTAAAGGCGCTTTTTTAGGACTATTTGGCTAACGCAATGTTGGTCATAAAATATAAGGAGTTTTGCAATGTCAAAAGTATGTGCAATATGCGGAAAGCATCCTGTGGCAGGACGCAACGTCAGCCACTCACACCGCGTTACAAATAGGATGTATCGCCCCAACGTGCAAAAAGTTACCATCAGTTTAGATGGACATGTAAAACGTGCTAACGTTTGCACAAAGTGCCTAAAGGCCGGTAAGGCTGTTCGCGCCTAACTTCTGCTTAGTGCCTAGCACCAATTGATTTGATTTGTGTAGCCCTCTATCACAGAGGGCTATCTTTATTTGCACATAGGAAAGCCGGTTTCTAAAATCCCCACTATTTCGCACAAAAGACAAGCAATTGGGTTCCAATGAAACTGATTTACTTGTCTTTTGTGCGGAATAGTGGGGTTATAGGCAAAATAGTGTGATACGGCTTATCTCTCTAGCAGCATATCGTCTTTTCGAATCCAGCCAAAGTGTCTAAATGGAATTGCAACCAGCAAGCTTATCACCGTCGGGATTACCAGACATATAAGCAGCATGGATATCCAATCAAACGGCATAATATCCGGACGCAATCCTGCAGCCACCTGATCGACCCAGCCCGTATATACGCCCAGGGGTCCTACAAGACCGCATGTTCCCATACCGGACGCTATCGCCGGTCCATCCATTGAAAAACGAAATACGCTTGCAGCTAATGCGCCATTTATCGTTGATGCCACAATGGTGGGGATCCATATAAGTGGGTTTCTAAAGATATTTGGCACCTGTAGCATTGATGTGCCAAGTCCTTGCGAAACAAGTCCACCCCAGCGGTTCTCCTTAAAGCTGATGACAGCAAACCCAACCATCTGTGCGCAACAACCGGCAACTGCTGCTCCACCTGCCAATCCTGTGAGTCCAAGTGCCGCGCAAATTGCTGCAGAAGAAATGGGCAATGTAAGCGCAACCCCGATAACTACGGCAACTATTGCTCCCATCAGCAGGGGTTGCAGCTCTGTAGCCCACATCACAAATCCACCTACTGCTGAAGCAGCGTCACCAATGGGAGGTGCTATCAGTGCAGCTAGTCCTATACCTGCAATTACCGTAGTTAAAGGAGTGACCAATAGATCTACAGGAGTTTCTTTGGATACTGCTTTGCCAATCTCAGCAGCGATTATGGCAATAAAGAACACTGCTAATGGTGCTCCTGCTTTGCCAAGCTGATTGGTGGCAGTTCCAACAGCAGCCAACGAAAACAGCACTAAACCGGGGGCTTTGATTGCATAACCTACAGCTACTGCCATCGCAGCTCCGGAGGCAGATTTGGCAAAAGTTCCTGACTCCTTAAGAAAAGACACGCCCGTTAAGGTTCCGGCAGTATCTAAGATCGTACCAATGAGAAGCGAGGCAAACAAACCCAAGGCAAGTGCAGAAAACGCGTCGTAAACATAGCGCTGCACACTAACTACGATATCTTTGCGCTCAAGAAAGGCTTTGAATCCCGACTTTTGCTTTACTGCCTCAGATGTTTCACTCATAAGAATTCCCCTCTAGGGTATACCTCAGATGCTTTAGCTTGCTGATTTTACTGATTATAAACTATGAAAGTTTAGAGTAATCCGCATGGCTTTTATCGGCTATACTTTCCCCTATCCACGGGAGGGGTGTTTTGGGTGTGAAGCGGCAAGGCTTTACACTACTATGTTATGGGAAGTCGACTATGTGGAGGAGAACATGGCTACAAAGAAAAAAGTTACTCGTATTGAATCAGATGCAAAAGAGCCTGTAAAAAGCGATTGGAAACCAACAGCAGAGAACAAGGGAAAAGCAACTCGCAATAGAGTTATTGCTTTCGTTTTGTGGATATTAGCTATTGGTGGCGAAGCTTTTGTGATCTTTTGGCTGCTAAATCGCACTTTTATGGATCTTTTCTTGCTATGGCTCATTATCGCCATTGTTGTAATAGGCGGCTTAGCTCTTGGTGCCAACTTGCTTTGGAAAAAAGCAAACAAGTACGACCCGGCTGCAAAAGCCAACGCTTTTCAGTTCTTCTTTCAAAACCAACTTGGCGTAATTATGACTACTATCGCCTTCATACCGATGATTGTTTTGATATTTCTCAACAAGGATATGGACGCAAAGACTAAAGGTATTGCCGGTGCAGTTGGAATCGTCCTCTATTTAATTGTAGGCTTCTTTGGCATAGACTTTAATCCTCCATCGCAAGAAGTTTATGCCAGCGAGACAAATCGTATTGAGCAACTAACCGGTGAAGACCACGTCCACTGGACTGCCAGTGGCACCAAGTATCATATCTACGAAGATTGCTCCAGCATCAACAAGGCGGCTACGGTTGAGATATTTGAAGGTACTGTTGGCACCGCTTTTGCTTCGCTGAAAAACCTGGATAATGACGATCCGCTTTGCTATTGGTGCGAGCAGAGATTCATTAAGGAAAACCCGGATAAGGCTTCGGTAATGGCTGAGTTTGGCAGCGGCACATCTGAAGGTCCAAGTGAGACTGATGGCGCAGAAGATGCCGCAGGTGATGGTGACAGCAACGCTACAACATCAGAGTAAGCTTGCACATACAAAAAATAATTGAGATTGCTTAAAGGCATAAGCAGTTAGGCTATATTGTTTAGGAAGTAAGAAGCGGTTTAAAACCGTTAACTATAAGAGAAAGAGTGGGAGTTATATGGATAAGTTTTCTGAGTTTTTAAGTCTTGCACAAAAAAATCCGGAGCTGCTGAGTCAATTAGGGCCACTATTAGAAGGATTGGCTGCTGATAAGGACGGCGACGGCAAAGCCGACAACGCACTTTTTGAAGGCGTTGCAGGTTTGGCCGAGAAGTTTGGCATTGACCTTACACCCGATGATGTTGCTGATGCCAAAGCTCAAGCACAAGCCAAAAACGAGGACGCAGATGATGGTTTTGGTTTTGACGACATCGCCGGTCTGGCGAGTAAATTCTTGGGCGGCAACAGTGGCAGCAACTCAAACAACAATGATGGTTTTGGCTTGGACGATGTGGCCTCTATGCTTGGAGGACTTGCCGGCGGCAATGACGAAAAAGCTGATAGTAAAACCGATTCAGGATTTAACCCATTAGACATGCTTGTTTCAATGTTTAAGTAGAGTCGAGAGCTGAGAGTTATAAATAATTGATTTGAAATATAGCCATTACAGTGCCGCGATGCGCAGTAATGGCTATATTTTTGCTTCGTGGCTCGTTAGAAATACCCAGCGAGCAAGACGCAGAAAGAGTTGCCTTATCAAGCTCCCATTCTACTCCGGTGATCGAAACTGTAGCATTTCCTCCCCACGGTACCAACGAAATAAAGGATGGTTTAAGCTCATCAAAAGCCAAATTCAGCTTGGCACTTTCGCGCCCTGCCTCAAGAAAAACACAAACCTCATCATCCCCGGCAATTATTACTTTTTTACCTTCTTGTGCGGCTTTTGCAAAGCAGCCTATTGTGGCCAACTCGTGGTCTATGCGTCCTCCAAGTACATTGGTAGCAATCACAGACATGAAGCCTTGCGCCACTATGTAGTCAAGCGCCAACTCAGTATCGGTTGCGTCTTTGTATGCATTGTGTGCCTCAGTCGCTACACCCTTGCCAACCATATTCTCCAGCACATCTGCATCAATTGAATCAAAATCACCCAGCAAAAGATCAGGCGTGACACAAGCTGTTGCCAAAAGCTCTGCTCCGGAGTCTACAGCAAGCACAAAGTTACTTAGCATAGAGAGCTTTAAAACCAGCTCTTTGGACACAAGCTTGGGCGAGCCTGAGACCAACAGCACTACTTTGTCAGCAGCAACTCTTGTCTCAGGCTCGCTCAATGCCCGCTTAATTATTAGTTCGTGTAGCTGCACCGGTTTAAAACCTGATAATGCCGGACTGTCCACGACGAATATTTTTTACAAATCTTACAGTTTTATCTGCGGAGTTCATGACTATTGAATGTGTGGAGATAGAGCCACCTTCAAAGGTGCGCACGCCCTCCACCATCTCGCCATCTGTTACTCCGCAGGCGATAAATACGGCTTCGTCGGAGCGTACCAGCATGTCCATCTCTAACACGCCGTCCAAGTCCAGGTCTGTGCCTTGAACCATTTCCTCGGCGCGTCTGCGCTTGTCGGCAGCTTTCTCATCCTCACCAAAAGCAAAGCGACCTTGGAAGAAACCGCCGATGGCCTTAAGACCCGCAGCAGCCAAAACACCTTCCGGTGAGCCGCCGCTGCCTAAGTACAAATCGATACCGGTGCCGGGCACCGCAGTAGCGATAGCGCCAAATACGTCGCCGTCGTCAATTAGGCGCACTCTGGCTCCGGCATCGCGCACGGCTTGGATCAATTCTTTGTGGCGATCACGCAGGAGAATGCACACATTGACTTCACTTACATCTTTACCCAGCGCCTCAGCTACAGCCTTAACGTTCTCGGCGGGAGTATTATCAATGTGCAGCTTGCCTTTAAGTGCCGGACCTGCGGCAATCTTGTTCATGTATGTATCCGGTGCAAACAGCAGAGCACCTCTTGGAGCACATGCGATGGTAGTTAGTGAGTTGGGGCGGTTATAAGCACAGAGATTTGTGCCCTCTAGCGGATCAACTGCGATGTCTATCTCTTCGCCGCCACGTCCTAGCTCCTCACCAATAAATAGCATGGGGGCTTCGTCGCGCTCGCCCTCGCCAATTACTATGCGCCCGGAAAAGTCGATATCATTAAAAGCTTCACGCATGGCCTCGGTCGCTGCTGCGTCAGCTGCTGATTTATCGCCCCGACCGTTCCATTTTGCAGCCTCGATTGCGGCCAACTCTGCTACGTTTAGGATTTGCATGATACGGGTAATGTCCATTAATTGCTCCTCTCCTGAAGGGGTTTTCGCGACTCTAATTCTTTGTTAAGTGCTATTGCTAACTGATCTGGACAAGATGTTGCTTTTTTGCCACATGGCAGGCCTTTAAACATGTCGATGAGCTCGGTGGCTTTGCGCCCCTCGGCAAGTTTTGCGAGACCCTGGGCGTTTCCCGGACAACCTTTCTCAAAACTTAGATCGTGAACCAAGCCATCGTCGTCAAGTTCGAAGTTGATCTTTACCGCACAAACACCTTTTGGATAAAAACTAGGCAAGTGCCTTCCCTTCTAAATACTGTTTTATTGGCGTTGATGGTACCACGTCTTAACCCGGTCTTACCAGTCTGGCAGCAAAATGTGAATCTGGTGAACCCGGCTCCAGCGCTGAACGGAAGTACTTGTCGCCGTTTGTGGTTGCCGGCTCTATCACAAATGCCGAACCCTGATCTGTGCTTAAGAATGCTTCTATTACTTGTTCGTTTTCTTCTTTTAAAGCGCTGCAAGTGGAGTAGACCACAAAGCCTTTGGGCGCAATGTGCTCAGATACCGATTTGAGCATGCTCAAACCTTGTGCTGCCATGTCGCTTACTTCTGTGTGCTTTAGGCGCCAGCGGATCTCGGGGTTTCTGCGCATGGTACCGGTGCCTGAACATGGTGCATCAATTAGTGCGCCGGAAAACTTGCTAGGGAGGCTATTGCTTTCTACGAGTTCATCCAACTTTGTCGCATCGCCTGTTATTGGATGTACGTTTTCTAAGCTGTACTCTGCTATGCGTTCTTTGAGTATATTTTGTTTGAAGGGGTGCAGATCGAGTGCGTATATGTGTGGTTGCTTGCCGGTTTCGCGCTGTGCATTTTTTGAGAGAAGCACGGTCTTGGTTCCGCGACCGCTGCCCACCTCTAGGAATGGGGTTTGTGTTGGTGTGGCTAACTTTGCAGTTTGTTGTGCTGAAGCATCGGCTACTATTAACTCGCCTGTTTTAATTTTTGCTATATAATCTAACAGTTTTGAGGGATGATCTTTGATGATCTCTCCTGTGTTAATGTCGGCCAAGAATAGTGGTGCAGTGGTGTTGCTTGCCTCCATGAAAAGTGCTGCTGCCTGGCATCCCAAGTCTTGCTCCAGGCGCTGTGCCAACCATAGTGGAAATGCCTGCTTGTGTGCTAGAGCCTGCAAGTCTTTTAAAGGATCGCCAAAAGGGAAACTCTCTTTAAGCCTTACGACATTTCGCAGTACTTTGTTGGCAAACCCGGTCACATACGACGAAAGGCTTCCTACCAACTCCACACCTTGACTAACTGCTGCGTGAGGCTCTTTGTTAAGGAAGATTATTTCGTATGTGCTGATGCGTAGAGCATCTTTTATCTTAGGTTTTATATGTCCACTCTCAAGTGCCATATCCAGCAACTGATCAAGCTCGCCGCTCGTAGACACCACCCCTTTTATCAGCAGGATCGCAAAATCACGTTCTTCTGTAGTCAGCTCTATATGGGGCGCTTTGCCTCTAAGTTCATGCTCAATCAACTCGTGTGCGTAAGCGTTACGTTCACGGATTTTGCGTGTAATGTTTAGCGCAACCAACCTTCCGGGTGATGCTTTGCTCAATGTTACTCCTTGCCGGCTGGCTCGATCGCTCTCCAAAACGCCGTGCCTTCTCCACCTTTTTGCAACTCTTTGATTCCTGCAGCAAATGATCTTGCATCCATTGCACTCTTGCCATCGGGCTTAACTTCTTTGATCTCAACGATGCCACCTGCTGTTTGCAGTATCAGGTGTTTATTGATTAGAAATACTGCTCCTAACGATATTGCGGATTGCCCACTTGCTGCAATATCTTTTAAGCTCGCTTCTGCGCACAAAGAGTCTTCCTTAGTGGCGATATCAGCCTTTATCACCGTAAGACTACGTCCTGCAATCTCACAGCGTGCCGGTGCTTGCGCAGAAGATGCCAATACCCGCCTGACATTTTGAATCGCTGTATCCTGCGGACTCAAAGCCAGCTCTGATTTCTCAATCTTGTCTGCATATGTTGCTTCGGCATCATTTTGCTTTGTCCACTCCGCTGCGCCGCCGGCAATTCTTGGCAGCGACTGTATTAATAGCTCCGCTCCGAGCCTTGATATTTCTTGGACAAGCTCTTCGGCGTTTTTATTTTTGGAGATAGTTGAAGCCTCGGCGCAGTAAGGACCGGTGTCTAAGCCTGCCTCCATTTGCATAATGCATACGCCAACTTGCTCGTCGCCTGCCAGTATGGCTCTCTGAATTGGTGCCGCACCGCGCCAACGTGGCAATAGTGAGCCGTGAATATTGATGCAGCCGTACTTTGGAATGGATAGCACTTCTAAAGGGAGGATGAGACCGAAAGCGGCAACGATTATGAAGTCGGGTTTGACTGCTGAGAGCTTATCGAGAAGTTCTATGTCCACCACTCGCTTTGATACTTTATCTGGCTCGTTGTGGATTTCCGCTTTCGCGGGAATGACAGAGGAGGTTGCCTGGTTGTCAGGCAATGCTGAAGATGAAGTATAAAAGCTTTTGGGCGTTAATACCGAAATACCGTTTTCCTCTGCGACTACGCGCACTGGTGACGGCAATAAGGTTTTGCCTCGTGAAGAAGCGGCATCCGGGCGTGTTACTACCAGTTTTACTCGGAACTGACCACTTGTGTCTTCAATTAAAGCCTTGAGTGGCGCTACAGCAAACTCTGGGGTGCCCATAAAGATGATATTCATTTTACCTGCCTGTGTTGCTCATTATGATTGTGACTACTCCACATGTTTGAGGCATCTTGCACGCTTTGTCTACTCGATGCTCGTATCACCCGGTTTTGCCCCTGATTTTAGCGCAATGTCATATTCTTTGAGAGCTTCAATCCTATCAATTGCATTAAGATGCTCGAACATCGTGGTTCCGTCCAAGTGATCCATTTCGTGTTGCAAGGCTCTTGCATGAAAGCCCTCGGCCTCAACAGTGAATGGTTCTCCATCCAGATCTAATGCCTCAATAATGACATTGTTGTAGCGTTCAATGGGAACTTGTATTCCCGGTATTGAGAGACAACCTTCGTCTTCCAGTTGTTTATCGCCCCACATTTTTGTGATTACCGGGTTGATGAAAAACGTTGGATTTTGCTCAGCAACTTTGCCGTCTTCATCAGGCGGGGTAACGTCCACGACGATCAAGCGCTTGCCAATACCAACTTGGGGTGCAGCCAAGCCGCACCCCTGATTTTTATACATAAGTTTTGCCATTTGTTTTGCGGTTGATCTGAACTTTTTAATCTCTTCCAAAGAGATCGGTTCGCTCTTTTCGCGCAAAACCGGATTAGGCGCAAGAACTATACGCATCGTTTACTGTACCTTACTTTTCACATGTTCTTACTAAAGTAGTTTAAGCTAGAAAACTACTACTAAACTATACAGCTCAGAACCCCTGCATACAACTATTTATAAATAATTGTTATAACTTTTCGCAAATATTTTTGCTACTCCAGCCTAAAGCGCTAACAATACATCCAGCTGTTTACTTACCAACTTAGCAATAAACAACTGCATTGGTTCTGTTCTTGGGTTGCCATCAAGACCATCGTAGGCACTTAAAGCCTCGTAATATTCCTGCTTTTCTGCCATGCCAAACGTGATCGCCGGATACCCTGACTGCTCAAGCATGATATTTACTATCAGCCTGCCAACACGCCCGTTGCCATCGCCAAATGGATGAATCTTTTCCAGGCGCAGATGGAAGTATGCGATGCTCTCAATTGGGTGACGATCCTCTGATGGTCTCGAGTCCACCAGCTGCATCATCTTGTAAGGAACTTTTTCATACGATGTTGGTCTATGACCATGAATCATCATGTTGTAGTCGCGATACTCACCGCTTACTTCTTGCTTGTCGATCAGCATTTTGTAATGCAGCTTTTTAATCTCATGCTCTGTTATTCTGGTGCCTTCACGTGCATATCTCTGACCCAAGACCACTGCATCACGATACCCCAGAACTGACACATGGTCAGATAGCGTTTTACCATCGATGACTTCGTTCTTGGTCAGTATCCGCTCCACCTCTTCAAGCGTTAGATTGTTGCCCTCGATGGAGTTGGAATTAAAGATACTTTCATACAAAAAACGCTCCTGAAATGCTTCTAACACATCGGGAGCGAGCTCGGGTTTAATACCCAGTTCAGCTTTCTTCTTGTCTACTTCACGCAGAAGCACATCTAGTTCTTCGGTCACTACGATCTCCTCTCTGCAAAGCGCCCTCACACAAAAAAATCAGGCCGTTTAGTTCATCTTATTGTAGCGGCTTTACACCACAAGCGATAGCCAATAATTGACTTTTGTGGATTAGTTTAACAATGGTTACACAACTTTCGGTTTATGGCCGTCCACTAAAATCTAAACCCTTGGATATTTCTTGTGCCGGTGCTCTTTTTTGGTAAAGCTCAATCGTTTGTGCCGCCTCGTTTATCGCATGAGCAAATAAATCATCAAAGCTCTTATTACACGCCTCACCTGTATAAGGATTTGGCCAAAGATTTTTTTTGCTATTGGAGAATACGCTTGATTGGCAATTTTTGTCACGTTGTCGAACCTTGTTTTTAAAGCTGCCGGTCAAAACGTAATTTTCGATCTTTGCCGCTAAGTTTCGCTTTCCCTTTTTACTTGAATACAACAGTAAGTTGAGCAAGCGCATGTCTCTTACGCATCTACTAAATGCCTTTTTTGGGATCGCTTCATTGTAGACTTTATCCACAACAACACTAAACATCGCGCTTACAAGTTCAAGCGATGATTTTGAGGTGGCGAGAATACTTCTGACAAAGCCATAGCGGTTTTTATCGATGCTACTTTTGGCAACTTTTCTCTCAAGCATCATTGCATCAAAGTCAGCCTCAATATAGGCATGAGTAGTAGGTATGCTGTCGATATCATCTTTGCATGACTCGTCTTTATCTAGGGAAGCACCGATTAAATGCTTGCGCGTCAGATTCTGCTCAGTTTGTTCCAGATCTGCCCCCGCAGGCGACGGCACTACCTGGCGTAATGTCGTTGTCTGCTCGGACATAGCTGGGGCAAACTGAGTAGAAGATGGTGTGCAATGATTAAATCGGTGCTTCCCTAAAGGTCTTTCGTTAAATGCTTGTTCATCAACAAACGGATGCATATTTCTATCGAGAACAAAATGACACAAATAGCCACAAAAATAAGCATTGAGTAGCTTGTTTTGACCGGCTGGCACTTGGTCAATATAGCCACGAAAAGCGTCGAGCGAATCATCGATAGATTCATCTTGCAAAAGATTCCCCACCTTGTGCAGCTTTTTACGCATTGTCGTAAGCAGGGCAGAAAAAAATGGGTCAGGGCCTTGATTGCCTAAAAGAAACAACTCACGTGTGCATGGCTCATGAAAGTTGCTTTCACCAACACGAGAAAGCACTTCCAGGCCAAAGGCATAATGTGTTATCAAAGCCGGAATGTCATTCTTCCTTCCGCTTGTTAAGATGCCATACAAAAACACGCTGCAATAATAAAGCCACCCTTTAGTGCTTGGATTATTACGAATTATTCATTGTATGCCATCTTTCATTTGGTTTATCTTAAAGATTGATCGCAAGATAAGAATTGGATATATGATATTTCTACAGTTGACTTTATGATAATCATAAACTGGACTTGATGATTATCATATCGCCACAAGGAGGACTTGTGTATATAAAGCGTCATATCGAAGATGTGCTTATCTCGGCAGCGAAGAGTTTTCCTGCATTAGTGATATCCGGCGCACGCCAAGTAGGTAAGACCACCATTTTGCATCAGTGCTTTCCACATGCAAGTTACTCGACTCTTGATCGTATCGATGTCCTTGACGCTGCACAAAATAATCCTGAGGAGTTTCTCAACGCACTTATCCAGCCAAGCATAATTGACAAAGTGCAATATGCACCTGATCTGTTTCGTTATGTAAAAATCTTAGTAGATGAAAAACGAACAGAAAAAGGTCGCTTTTTTCTTACCGGGTCACAGCGTTATCTAATGATGCAAGGTGTTGACGAATCTCTGGCAGGAAGAGCGGGTATCATAGCAATGCTTGGCCTATCGATGCGTGAGATTGATGATTCTAAGTTCTCTGACCCTTTTGTGGGCGGGGAGGATTATCTACATGAACGACAAAAACAGCAATCCTCACTAAGCACAACTGACATCTGGAATGTCATATATAAAGGTGACTTACCGGAGTTATACGCAGATGAGAGCATTGATACAGCAATGTATTATGAGTCTTACATCGATGCATATCTGCGTAGAGATGTTCATAATTTGGCTCACGTAGGCGACATCACTACATTCAACCGTTTTGTGATGTTTACAGCCTTGCTTAACGGACAGCAGCTTAACAAAGTTGATCTGGCATCAAGGTGGGAGTAAGTGTGATTACAATCACTCGATGGCTTTCTGTTTTAGAAGCCTCAAACATTATCTACCTCCTAAAACCGTTTTACGCAAACTCAAATAAGCGTCTTTCCAAAACACCCAAGCTCTACTTTTTGAACTCGGGGCTGGCGGCTAAACTATGTGGATTGACAAGTGCAAAAGAGGTTGAGCAAAGCGTTTGGGCAGGTACCCTATTTGAAAGCTTTGTTATTGCCGAGATTATGAAAAGCCACCTGAACTCAACTGGCAGTCTTCCTGACATATATTTCTACCGCGATTCAAACAGAAATGAGATAGATCTAATAATTAGAAAAGGGCAAGATTTGTTTCCAATTGAGATCAAAAAAGCATCGTTGGCGCGCAGAGACGATGCCTCTTCCTTTAGACACCTCGATGTATTTAAGGATTACAGAAGACAAAGCGGCACCGTGATATGCAATTGTAAAAGCCCGCTACCACTGGGCGCGAATGACTGGGCTTATCCGGTGCAATATATTTTAGAGAAGTGTCGACACTTATGCACTTGCCACAAGTTCGCGGTCGATTGCTCGGCGCATGAACTCCGAGCGCGTTACACCTTGCTCTTTAGCAGCCTTTTCTATTGCAACAACACGAGAGTGTGGAATTTTCAAAGATATCGATTCCATTTTATCGTCTACCATAGGTCGCCCCAATATCGCACGGTTAAAGTCAAATGCCGAAAGGTCTCCCGACTCAACTGCCGCAACATCACTTTCGATCTTTTCAAGAGTTGTTCCAAACGCTTTACTGATTTCTCTATCACTCATGATTGTCTCTTTCCAAGTCCAAGTTTCTCTCTGATGGCTTTTTGTGCAGGAGTCTGTCCATGTACTATAAGCCAATACCCCTCTTGCTTTCGTATGACTATAAGCTCAATGAGTCTCCCTTTTCTATCAACACCTATAGCCAGATATCTATCCGGGTCAACATCAAAAGCAGGAATGCTCACCAGGCAATTATTCCAAGCAGCTTCTGCGTCCTCTTTTAAAACGTCCGGGTGACGTTCTGACACTCTATCTAGAACAACCACCCTTTCCAAAACGACTCCAATCATTGGTAGTTCTATTAGGTAATACCATGTTGTACTACTTATTGTATCACACCATACTAAAACATGTAAGGTAAGGTAAGATTAGTCGAAATTCCGCTTTACAAGCGCCCCCCCATTTAAAATATTTTGTAGAAATTGCTTATAGTGTGGAAAGGAGGGTTCCATGACTCATGTAAGAAAATCTACTTTGTTACTCATCGTTGGCTTTTTGGCTATTATTGCGCTAGCTCTTTTTAGTGCACCTGTCACCGCTGAGGCAGCAAAGTATACTTCTCCAAAACCAATCAAAACAGGTACCATTAAAAAGATAGATATTAATGGTGGCTCAAAAGAGAAAGTTCAGTTCACTGTCAAAAAGGTGGACAAAGCACCAAATGGCGAGTATTTTCCCGGCGGATTCTATAAGACTTCACTAAAAATAAATGGGAAAACAAAGGACACAAAATACTCTTTCTCAGCAGACCCCGCGCCTAAACTTTTCTACACGGACATAAATAAAAAAGATAAGTATAAAGAACTAGTGGTAAGAACTTATCTAAGTCAAGGCGAATTTCTTGGTAAATACTCATATGTGATCTTTCGCTATTCAGGTGGAAAGCTGAAGTTATTAAAAACAGCTTACTACTACAGTCCACCCGCTAGATATGACTACTACGGCTCAGAAAAAACAAAATATGAGTATATATATGGTGACCGAATTCGTTTTGATGGTAAAGGGAGATTCCAAGTACTGGTTGAGTACTCGCGCACACCACAAAAGCATATTTGGTTGTCATTTAAAGTAGACAGTAAAATGAAAGCTACGCGCATATAACTTAGGCTTATTTACATACCCTTATAAAATATCGAACGAATCAACATCTGCAGCTACGCTTACTCCCAGTGTGGCCTTACGGCTTCTGATAGCTGGGGCTAATGTGATCGGGAGATCTGCTGCTTCCGGTGCTTTTGTGAGGATATGCCAGCGATGGTTGTCTTGGCGTTTTGCTAGTACGCAGGGGCTGGATCCTAGTACTTGCGTATATTCAGCTATCCCGCCCAGTGAGTCATCTAAGGTCAGCTCAAATTGCAGTAATTTAGCGGATACCGCTTTTTGCCATTGTTATCTACCTTATTGCAATTAAATTCGAACCACAAGTTTATCGATAATACTCAATAGCAACATTGGAATAATACTTGCTGCCACTGTACTGGTTGTTGATGGTTTTGATTTTAAAGTAATAGACACGATCTTTCACAAGGTTATAACTGACTTCCTTCCAAGGCATATCCCCCGACACACTAACTGGCTTTGATATAGCCTTTTTCTTGCTGTTGCACAGTGTGAAGGTTGCCTTCTTGGTGTAATTGTTCGGGCTTACAAATAAGCCGCTGTTTACAATATTTACGTTTTTTGCAAGATAGAACTTGTCTTTGGACTTAAACTTATCGCCAGTAACCGCAATATAGTACGTCGCTACTCTTTTAGAGACGTAATCAACTATTCCTAGAGGCTCTTGCTTTTTGCCGGCAGCATAATGCTCAGACAATGTTGCCAAATTAACTTTCTTTCCCTTTTTTAGAGCTTTTACGTACACATCGTATTCTAACTTGGTTGTTTCCTTCCCATTGATCTCATATTGATAGGGTGGGCCATCAATCGCGCCATTACGATAGCTGCAACGCGCCAGCAATGTAAGCTTTGATGAACTCATTTTGTAATAATGCTCAGCAAATCCAGCAGTATTTGAAGTAGACACCAATATGCCCTTTGCTTGCCAAAATGAAAGCGAGCCACTAGAACTGCCTGCAAAAGTGTCTAACTTCTTCATTTTCCCTTTATAATAGGTATAAACAACATATCCGTTAACGTCACTTTCATAATTTGCAATCATCTCATCCACACCATCTTTATTGATATCAAAATAACAGACAGCAAGAGTGCCATTATCAGCAGCGCTCTTATTCCAGTTTTTCATATGCCATTTGGTGTAAGCTACATGTGCTTTGGCGTTTTTAGTTTCCTTGCTTGCAGCCTGCGCTGTGGTTGGAGCCCCAACAAAAAGCATCGATGCAGAGAGAATGAGTGACAGTACAATGATCGTAATTATTTTCATCTTCTTATTATTTAGGTTTTGCCGCCATTCATTTTGTTGTATATACGTGTTCAAAGCTATCTCCATTCACAAGCAGTTCTATACATGTGTTTAAGTATTTCTTCATTAAAACACATTATTGCAATGGTAACACCCTACTAATATAATAACCAGTCAACGTGCTGATTCTCAAAAATGCATACCTAGCTGTTTTTTTGAGAATAAATAATTATTTTGGGCATGGAAAGGTGGACTCCGTGGGTTTTACAAAATATCTAAACTATTGCGGGATAAAGAAACTTGCTATAGCCATATTAACGACCACTCTTGTGCTAGCGCTGTCTTTGGTAATGCTCCCCACACAAACATTTGCGCAAGTGTCGGAGAGAATTGTTCTCGAAATGGCAGAATATGGTGAGCAAAATAACATAGACGCCTTATCAACGATAGATGTAAATAACCAAGTTGAGCTGAGAAACGCGATTAACAATGCTGTTGATAATGTGAGTACTGCCATAACTCTGGAAAAAAACATCACGCTAACAAAAACCGAACTAGTAATCCCAGCTAATAAGATAATCATACTAAAAGGCAAGCATAACCTATATGGTGGGGCTAATGAGAAACCAACGATTTTTGTTGAGAAAAAAGGTAATCTAACGCTCGATGGAATCACCGTAACTCATAAAACAGGCAAAAGTGGAGTTGGCGTACATAATGAGGGTAATTTGGTTTTAAAAAGCGGTCTTATTACCAAAAATGAAGAATATGCATCATCGGGAGCAGGGGGTATTGAGAGCCTAGGCTCAAGCAAATTTACCATGTCCGGTGGCGTAATTTCTCACAACACTGGGTGTGGAGTGGTCGGACTTCAAATCATTATGACCGGCGGTAAGATATGCAATAACGAAGTCATCGGTTGGGACGGTGGTGGTGTCTCTGGGAACTTAAAAATGTCTGGCGGGAGAATATTCAACAATAAGACCAACTTAAATGGTGGTGGCGTTTATAGCTATGGCTCAATAACTATGACTGGTGGAGCAATATACAACAATTATGCCGACGAAGGAGGCGGCATTTACTCTTATGGAAAAGCTAGGATTTCCGGCGGGAAGATACTAAACAATGAAGCCAAAAAAGGCGGCGGCATCTATTCTAAAAACATCATAATTACAAAAGGTACCATATCCGGCAACACCGCAACTCTACATGGTGGTGGCATATTTTCTGAAAATTCGGTGACCATGAATGGCGGCGCAATAACCAAGAACCGTGCTAAATATGGAGCCGGGATATGCTTAATCTCTGGTGTATACTCGCCCGGTATTAAATCATTAAACATCAGCAAGGGTACTCTTTCTGGAAATATAGCCAAGAATGAAGGCGGCGCGATTTATATTTCAGACTACAATAAACTAAAAATTGGTAAAGCTGCCAAGTTCTCCAAAAACAAGGCCGGCTCAAAGCATGTACTCAGGTCTAGTGATAAATCGGCATGGAATCTTTATAAGAAAAATATAAAGCCCGTTAAGTGGTCGGCTTTGTCTAAAAGAGGATTCAATAACTACGACATAAATTATTGCGGTCGAATTGTATGGGTAACCATCGATGGACGCGACACAGAAATGCTCAATAAATACAAAATGCAGATTACTAAAGGAAAGCCGTTAGGGTTTCTCTTGCCTGACGAGTATCTTTCTGTACATTATGAAATCAGTTTTCTTGGCTGGAATACCAAAAAAGACGGCAGCGGAACTTGGTATACCTCAAAAACAAAAGTCCGCTCAAACATAACTTTGTATCCTGTATTTGAGCACGGTGATTATGAGGAGTAAGTTTCATTGCTGATGCAGTACTGCATAAATTCATTAATCTATACAAATTGTTCTTTACAGGCACCCCCCATTTAAAATATTTCCAAGGACAATGTAGATAAATAAAATGAAAGGTGGGTTTCATGGCTATTGTAAAAAAATCTCCTGCGTTACTCATTGTTGGCTTATTCACTGCTCTGATGTTGGCTTTCTTTGCCACACCCACAATCGCGGAGGGAGCCAAATACACTAGTCCTACAAAGATTAAAATAGGCTCGATAAAGAAGATTGATATTAATGGTGGAGCAAAGGAAAGAGTTCAACTCACAAAAAGTACAAGAGTTAGTAACGACATATACTACGACACAGTTAAACTTAAGATTAACGGCAAAACCGTTAAAACACTAAAAGCAACTAACATTGGACAGTCCGCAAGATGGAGTTTCCACCTTATAGACTTCAACAAAAATGATAAATACAAAGAATTGATAGTAAAGCTCGATTACGATAATGGTGCCGTTACAATGGGAGATCCCTACTACATCTTCCGTTATTATGGTGTCAAAATACGATCCATAAAAGCCACATATGACGTACATGCTGATGGCATGTACAGGGAATACAAAAACTCAAGCTACGTTGATGGCATAAAGATACGCTCTATTGGAAATGGAAGATTCCAAGTTAAGGTAAATTGGAACGGTGAAGCAAGCGTACAAAAATGGATCACATTGAAAATCGACTCCAAGATGAAGGTTAAACGAATTTAACATGGGAGTCTATAAAGCGTGTTGACCTTATAGGTCCTCAGTCAACTATGGGTGGGTGATCAAATTTGTCATTATGCTATTAATGATGTAGTATTAAGGACGGCAGCGCCCGCCTGTCTGATTAACGCTTTGACGGGTGCAGCAAAAACTTTTTGAAACGGAAGTTAGCGCTTCCGTTTCTGTTTGTTTTGCTTCATCTTACGCCGGATGACTCGCAGCTCCTGTATGAGCACTATCAACGCCGATACTATCGTCGCGATCGCTGCCGCTACAAAAATTGCGTCCATAACGAATTCACCTCCTTCCGTTGCTTTTGAGGCAACATATACGAAGTGCACCCGTCCGGCGAACACTGCCATATTTGATTATAACAGATATATTTTATAATAGCTTTTTGCTATAGTTTTTCATACTGTTGCGTTCTGTATGTCAACAGCAGCAAGTATGTCCGACAAGCAACTCAACTGAAGCGTACATTTAATTATCACAGTAGATTATATGGATCTACATCTACTGCGATGTTTACACCCAGTGTGGTCTTACGGCTTCTGATAGCTGGGGCTAGTAGCGCTGGCAGGTCTGCTGCTTCCGGTGTTTTTATGAGGATGTGCCAACGATGGTTGCCTTGACGTTTTGCTAGTACGCAGGGGCATGGACCTAAGACTTGCACATTTTCAGCCATATCGCCTAGTGAGTCTTCTATGACCTGTGCTAATTGTAGAGATTCTGCAGACACTGCTTTTAGATCTTTGCCCCAAATTATTATGTTTGCCAGACGGCTATACGGTGGATAGCCTATTTCGGAGCGTGTTTCGCGCTCCTCGTTTAGCAGCAATTCTCTGTTATGGGCGGCAGCGGCTCGTATGGCGGTATGTTCCGGCCAGTAGGTTTGCACTATTACTCGTCCGTCTTTTTCGGCGCGTCCTGCCCTGCCTGAAACCTGCTCTAACAACTGATATGTGAGCTCCGGTGCGCGAAAATCCGGGAACTTTAGAGCGGTATCAGCTATTAGTACGCCAACCAGTGTGACATCGGGAAAGTCCAAGCCTTTGGCTATCATCTGCGTGCCGAGCAGCACCCCATATGGCGCGGCAATAAACTCGTTGAGACACTGTTCATGTCCATCTTTTCCACGTGTGGAATCTGCGTCCATGCGGATGACCGGTGTACCCTCGGGAAGTAGCGCTTGCAATTGTTGAGCAGCAAATTGCGTTCCCGGACCCAGTTGTTTGATCGCCACACTGCCGCAATCCGGACAAACTGCCGGTGGCGTTTGCTCGGCACCGCAGTGGTGACATATCAAACGCGCCGGTTGTGTGTGGTATGTAAACGACGTAGCACAACTCTCACAGGTTGGTACGTATCCACAGTCTCGGCATAACAAAAACGATGCAAATCCTCGTTTGTTTAGCAGCAAGACTGCTTTTTCTTTGCGATCTATGGTCTCGATTAAGGCCTCTCTAAGTGGCAAGGAGAACATCGATTTGTTGCCGGATCTGAATTGGACTGAGAGATCAACTATCTGTATTGGTGGTAGTTGTTGTCCTGAGACACGATCGGGTAACTCCACACGTTTATATTTACCTAGCTCTACTGCGCGGAGTGCTTCCATAGATGGAGTGGCGCTTCCCAGCACCAACACAGCGCCTCTTAGTTGAGCCAGTTTTGCGGCCACGTCGCGAGTCACGTAGCGCGGCGAGCTGCCTTGCTTGTAGCTACTGTCGTGTTCTTCGTCGATGATTATCAGCCGCAGGTCTTTGACCGGCGCGAAGAGAGCCGAGCGTGCGCCCACTACTACTCTAGCTTTACCACTTCGCGCTAGCTCCCATTGGTCAAAGCGCTCTCCCGCTGAAAGGCGCGAGTGCAAAATGGCCACCTGCTCGCCGAAGCGGGCTCGAAAGCGTGCGACTGTTTGAGGGGTTAGAGAGATTTCCGGAACCAACGCGATTGCTGAGCCGCTTTTTTGCGGGCTGGTGTCGTCGTCCAGGATGGAACTTATCGCTTGCAAATAAACCTCGGTTTTGCCGGAGCCGGTTACGCCGTCTATGAGGATTACTTGTGGGTGACAAGGAGGCAGTGTATCACCCTCACCGTTAAGCGCTTTAAGCACAGCGTTTAGTGCGTTTTGCTGGCCTGTGGTCAGTTTTGTTTGAGCCTCGTCGCGAGTAGTTGAGCATGTGCTGCCGCGCATGCGCCTGCGTGACTCTATGTATATTACACCTTTGCTCTCCAGTGCCTTAATAGCAGATGCAGGATTTGATATCTCCAATGCCAGATCCTGTACGCGCATCTCGCAAGCTCTCAGGGCTGCAAGAATTGCATGTTGCTTGGCAGCGTTGGCTTTAGGCACATAGTCTGCACCCTGCTCAGTCAATCCTACCCAGCGATCATCAACAGGGGCAGCCCCTGCCCTCTTTAGATGCCACGAACCATCCGCGTCCTTTTTTAACTTTATCGAAGAACCCGGAGGCGTAAACAGACTCACAGTTTCACTTAGTGGAGCTATATACTCCCGCGCCATCCAATAGGCTAGCTCTGCAGCTGCCTCATCAAACAGTGACGTTGATAATAATTCACGGATAGGTTTAACTTTTGTGGAATCGATCGTGTCATCCAACTTATCATCAAGCGACATTACATACGCCAAGACCGGACGATTAGAAAAGTCCACCAGAACACAACAGCCTACTTCAATTTGACCTTGCAGCGCGCTTGGAACCATATAAGTAAATGCCGAGTCAAAAGCTCGCGTTGGAACATCAATTACAACTTGTGCGTAAAGCGACATCAAGATTCTCCACATTTTTGAGAATCTGTTACGATTGCTGCGTCCTTGGATACAATTACATCTATAGCGTTTGGAATCACTTTAACTTCAAAGCGGCGCCCAAATATCTCCTCCCCATCACACTGCGCCGGGATGTTTTCAAACGTCTCGATGGTCAGCTTTCTCACCGGCTTTTTACTAAAAATCTTAAGCCCTTCATGCTTGCCTTTAGACATAAGCGCCAAAGCATATAGTGCATGTATTTTGCCGGTATTGGTGGCCATGCACATGTTGAGCAGTCCGTCATTGATCAACGCGTCCGGAGACACCCTAAACCCTCCGCCGTAGGTAGGTCCGTTTTGCACTGCGCAGATAAGCAGCTCCATATCTTGCACTTGGCCATCCTCAAAAGTAATCAGGTAGCGGTGCTTTTTTAGCTCGCGGACAATTGCCGATATCGCAACGCCGGCATAAAGCATCAGACCACGACTCTTGCTGGTCTTTCGCGCCTCCATAGTTTGGTTGGCGATGGCTGCGTCTATGCCAAAACTTAGTGTTTCCATGTAGATTATGTCGTTGCACTGCCCCACGTCGATACTTACTCGATCACCCTTGCTTATCGCCTCAATTGCTTGGCGAGGATCTTTGGGAAGTCCTAACGACATTGCAAAATCGTTGCCGGAGCCTACCGGAATCACTGCGAGTGCCGGACGATCTGCCTTTTCACGCAGCATTATTCCTTGGGCAATATTGTGTATGGCACCATCTCCGCTGACAGAAATAATCAGATCGGCATCGGTTGTGGCAGCGAGTTCTGTGCTCTGCTCTTTGCTACTCGGCATCGCTACGGAGTAGTTTTTGGTGGAAAATGCGCTCTTAAACGCCGGCTCTAGCTCCGACCACGCACGCTCTCCCGCATTGTCCGAAGATGCCGGGTTAACGACGACCAGTATTTTGTTGATAGTGTGCATAAGAGGCTTTGTCCTTTTCTCTCTCACTCCCCCTGACATCAAGACCTAAACCCCCTTGTCACAGCTCGATCGGGATCAAACGTCTATCTCCGCTGCGAGTTGGCACTGTAATATATTTGTACCCGGCTGCCGCCATAGCTGCGTGAGCCTTATCAATATCGCGCCCCACTTCATGTGGAGCGTGTGCGTCTGAAGCAACTGTACAACCTACCCCGGCATCACAAAATGCTTTAAGCAATGCCGGTGCTGGATACATCTCACCCACCGGTTTATATGCCCCGGAGGTGTTTACCTCCACAAGAACACCCTTTTTTGCTGCTGTCTCTGCCATCGCAGCATAGTATTCACGAGTATCAAACTTGGGCTTAAAGCCCAGCTTCTTAGGTAAATCGGGGTGCGTCATTACCGTGTAAGGCACAGCGCTGTTAACGGCATCTGTCCAAAGCTCCAGATATCTGGCCCACACACCTTCTTCGCTGCGCGTTGTCCAACCGTCTATACTTGGCGGATAATCAAACTCCCAAAAACTGCCGTCGGCTTCTGTAAACATGTGTACCGATCCAAGCAGCAGTTCGTATGGTCCAAGCGCTCCGGGACCTAGTGGGCCTGTGCCTATTTGATCCAAGATAAACGACTCGGCTCCTTCTCGCCAATCTATCTCAACACCGCAGATTATCTCAATATGTGGATATTTTTCCTGTGCATCGCGTACTTGCTGCAAGTAGATGGGCACTTCGTGCGGAAACATCGCAAACGTGCCGTTGCGATCGATGTCTGTGGGTAGCGGCAAATGCTCTGTTAGAGCTACCGTTGTAAGACCTTTTGCGATGGCCGCCTCAACCACTTCTTCGACGGTACCAATACCGTGTCCGGAGAGGTGAGTATGTGTATGAGTATCTGTTAATTCCATGGGAATCAGGATATCAGAACGCTTACAGTAATGCAGCAGAAGTATGCGTTGTCACCAAATCAATCTTAATCCGCATTGCTTGTATTGTTGAAATCCGCAGTCGTTGCTTATCAATGCCATGCCACGCTTTATTGCTTGCCAAGCCAAGATGCGATCAAAGGGGTCTTTGTGGTCGTTGAAGAATGGTAGATGCTGAAAAGATAGCGTCTCGTTCTCGTTAAGCCCAATTATGCCTATGAAAAGTTTTTCTGTGAGAATGTCTTCCAGTTCTTCCAGATCGATGTTTTCAAGTGTAAACTTTCCGATTGATTGTTTAAGCGAAAGCTCCCAAAAAGATATAGTACTTACAAAAACCTCACAGCGTGGGTCTTCTATAATTTGCGTAGCTTTTGAGCTAAGACGAATATGACATAAATAGCTAAAGTTGGTGCCAGAGCCGTATCACCTACTAAACCAATATCCACAATAATGCATAAGCTACAAAAATGAGGATCGACATAGCGATTTTAGATTTACTCCCATTGTAATATGAATTATGTTAATATTTAAGGAATATTCAGATTGTAATGGGAGTTATCATGATCAATCGTCCACATTATTTGAACTGGTTGTCTCGCTGGCAAGACAAAAATATGATAAAAGTTATCACTGGCATGAGGCGAAGTGGTAAGTCAACTATTATGCGGATGTTCCAAGAGCAACTGCTACAAAATAATATATCTGAATCTTGCATTATCTCCATAAACTTTGAAAGCCTTGACGAAGACTATCCGCTTGAGTACAAGGCTCTATATGATTACATTGTTAAACGCCTTTCTTCAAAAGAAAAAAACTATGTGTTTCTCGATGAGGTGCAACATGTTCAAAATTTTGAACGTGCCGTTGACGCTCTGTATGTTCGCCCTGATGTGGATATTTATATAACCGGTTCAAACGCCTATCTACTGTCTGGCGAGTTGGTTACTTTTCTTACGGGTCGCTATGTTGTGATAAGGGTCTATCCGTTCTCTTTTAAGGAATATTACGATGCGATGTTATTTAGGCGCAACCGATTTGATGACTCAAAAGATTCTCCCACCTCCCACGATTTACATGATATTCAAATACCTGAAACAAAAGAGGGTGTCTTAGAGCAATACCTTACCTATGGCGGTTTGCCATACACAACGACACTGTTGCGCGAACAAGATATTGCTGATTATCTTTCGGCTGTCTTTAGCACAGTCATCTTAAAAGACATTGCGCAAAGACATCCCAAGATGGATATGAGTGCCTTTAATTCATCTGCTTTATTTTTAGCAGATAATGTTGGAAACATATCATCAATAAAAAGAATCTCTGATGGGCTCACTTCTCAAGGCAAGAAAATTTCACAAGGAGCGGTTAGTGAATACATTGAATCCATGATCGAGAACTTTTTGCTGCACAAAGTAAGCCGCTTTAGTTTAAAGGGTAAAGAGTATCTTCAAAGACTAGAGAAATATTATTTGGGAGACCTGGGATTTCGTTTCTGGTTGCTGGGCAAGCGTGCCGGTGATGTTGGTCACCGATTAGAAAACATTGTATATCTAGAACTCAGCAGACGTCACTCAAATGTAGTTATCGGAAAACAAGATACTAAAGAGGTCGATTTTGTAGCAATGGATGAAAACGGTTGGCACTATTACCAAGTTGCTCAAACAGTTTTGGATGAACAAACTCTTAAGCGAGAATTAGAACCCTTACGGGCAATTGATGACAATTATCCAAAAACTTTGCTTTCTTTGGATACAATAGGCACCGGTAATTCAGACGGTATTAAACATATCAATCTAATTAATTGGCTTTTGGCTTAACAAGTGTCTTTATTTGCAATATTGACATTGCATATTTTTCCGGTTTAAAAATCTTAGATTTTATTTGATTTAAAGATCTGACTCGCTGATACTATGTTGTTGGCAGAATGTGCGTAGTTCACGGGAGTAGCGTGTCCATCTGTACGTGAAGGTGCCCATTACTGCTGCTAAGACTACAAATATGACATATACAACTAGCGTTGGTGCCATCGAAGTATCGCCAATTAGACCTAGACCCACAATGATGTTATAGCCGATAAATATGAGAACGGAGCCAACAATGGCTATTATGGAGAGGTTTCTGTAGCGTCTTTTAAGTGCTAGCAGCTCATATGCCTGATTGAGTGTTTTTGGTTTTTTCTTTGCCACGACACACCGGCTTTCAATACTTGTGCTTAGTTTTTCCTCCTGTCATTCCCGCAAAGGCGGGAATCCACAAACGCATGAACTCGCAAAAATGGATTCCTGCTTTCGCAGGAATGACAGGGAGAGAGCGGGAATGAAACCTCTGCGCTAAACACCGTTGCCTTTGTTCCCCTTTATTACTACCTAATCAACAATAAAACCGGGGCTTCTCGTTGCGTGCTTGAGAAGACCCGGTTAAATCGTCGGTATATTTTGGATTTATTTCTTGGCGGTATCTTTGTCCCACAGTTTGTTGAACACGAATACGTCAGCTAAGGCGATTGCGCTTAGGACTAAGATCACTGCAAAGACTACAAAACGCTCTCCACCAACTGCAGCCGCTACAATAATGTTGATGAAGGAGCCTATGGCTATCGAAAGGTTTACTACCGATAGGTTGAAAGGATATTTTTTGGCTCCATAGCGTTGACGCGCAAAGGCTGATGCGATTACCGGAACTCCTCCATATGCAAAACCGCAGAGCAAGGCTCCGGGAACATAGAGTATTGCAATGCCGGTTACGTAGGCAGCAACAATGAGTGCCATAGCACATACTGCTACAGCTGCGTCTACAAGCATGGTAACTTTGATGTTGGTCTTGTCAAATAGAATGCCTAAGATGATGCGTGCGCCGCCGTTAAATGTTGCTATCAAGCCTACTAACAGAGAGGCAAAACCCTCGTCTATGCCAAGAAATGTTGCGTCGCTTGCTGCGTTTCCGATAGTTGCAAGACCGACGGCAATTACAATAACCGCCCATACATAGTAGATGTAAAAGATTGGTGTTTTGAAAATGTTGTCGTTTTCTCCGGCTTCGTTTCCACCGGTGCCTACTTTTTCCGGTGCCATTAAGGCTACTACGTTAGCCGGTGGCTGCTTTAGTGTAAAGGCAAGCAGCAAAGTGAGTATGCCCACAACAATACCCAATACTATGAGCACCATACTCATACCACCGAGTAAGGGGCGAATCATCAGCGCAATGTTGCCAAAGATCAGACTGGAAACGCCAAAACCCAGCATGAGAACACCGGAGGAAAATCCTACTTTATCCGGGAACCAAACATTTGTTGTGGAGACGATTGTGTTGTAACCAATGCCAACACCGGCTCCTCCGCAAGCTCCGTAGAAAATGTAGAGCATCATTGTGTCGCCGGATATCGGCGCGGTAAGTCCGGTACCGCAAAACCCAATGGCAAACATGGCTGCACATACTATGAGAGCGCCACGGACACCGGCTTTTCCCACTATTAATGAGCCAACCAATGATCCGACACAAAACGTTATCATCATGATGTTAAAAGTGAGCGAAATATTTCCTGTGAGTGCAAAGTCTTGCGTCATCGGTTTTGCAAACATCGAAAATGCATATATGAGTCCTAAAAACAAAAGAACTCCGGTGGAAAGTATCAGATATAGCGTTCTCTTGCTTTTTATCTGCTCAACGGTCATTTGCGTTTCGGGCATGAAGCCTCCTCCTTTTGTTTACTTTCGGCGGTTCGACTGACCAACTATCTGGTATGGGAATAGCCACACTCGTAGACCTACCGATCCTCCAACAAGCCATCGGCTTACTGAATCTCCTATTACCTCTCTCGAATTTTTGCTAGACAACACTATCATATTTTTTCCTATATTCTCGTTCAAATATAGTGAGATTCTTGATTTCAGCTTGCAAGAACGAGTGTAGTTTATAAAATCAACCTCCGAATACAACGTGAGTTATAAAAATAGCCCTCACGTCTGACGCTACGCAAGTAAATATCTATCAAGCTTAAAGTGTTTAGCCTTCAAGACCAAAGCGCGTGGGTCTTACTCCTCGCCCGGGGTTTGAATACTAAATGAGCTTTGCTAATGCTGCTAAAAAGGAATCGACATCCTCGCACGTGTTTTCTCTTCCGAGTGAGACCCTGAGCACACTGTACGCCTCATCTCTTGGAACCCCAATCGCGCTTAGTACGTGGCTGGGATCAAGCGATGCACTTGAGCATGCAGATCCACCGGATACTGCAAAGCCGGCATCATCGAGCTTAAGTATCATGGTCTCAGATTCGTGCCCGGGAACTACGAAAGAAAGCATGTGTGGAAGGTGTGCAGGGGTTTGTGTATTGTCCGGATCGTTGTTGTGGATTCCCGCCGAAGCGACAGTGACAGAGGGGGTTTCGGAGATGGTAGAGGGATGCGTGGGGGTGGCAGCAGGGGTAATATCAATTGTTAGGGATATGCCTTTACCCAGGCTCTTTAGACCTATAGCCAGGCGATCGCGCAGTGCAGTAAGCCTTTTTGTTTCTTGCTCGCGTTCCTTGCAGGCAAGCTCTAGCGCTGTGGCAAAACCTACTGCACCGGCAACGTTTTGAGTGCCGCTTCTTCTATCCCCCTCCTGTCTGCCTCCAAGTTGCGTTGCTGTAAATGGAGTCAGCCGCTTTAAATAAAAAGCTCCGACACCTTTTGGCCCTCCGAGTTTATGGGCGCTAAAGCTGGCGGAATCGATGTCAAGGTCACGCACATCAAAAGCCACTTTGCCCAATGCTTGAACGGCATCCGTATGAAATAAAACTCCTCTTGAATGTGCAATTTCAGCCAGCTCTGAGATAGGCTGAATGGTTCCGATCTCATTTTGTGCCATCAGTACCGTGGCTAAAACGGTGTCATTACGCAGGGTCCCAGCAAAACTATCCACTTTAATAAACCCGTCGCGCGACGGTTTAACAGAACTGGTCTCGTATCCATTGCGTTTTAGTGCAATCACCGGTCGCCCTACCGCATGATGTTCAAATGCGCTTCTAACTATGTGATTGCCACCTTTGTCGATGCCTTTCTTTTGACGCACTGCCAAAACAATACCGGCGATAAGGGCGTTATTGGATTCTGTACCTCCGGAGGTGAATACCAGCTCAGTTGGGCTGGCTCCAATAAGAGAGGCTATTTTCTCGCGCGCATTATCCAGCGCGCGTCTAGCCACCTTGCCCTCAGAATAAAGTGCATTCGCATTGCCATATTCCCCAGTCATCCAAGGCAACATCGCATCAAGTACTTCCGGGCGCAATGGAGATGTTGCTGCATAGTCCAGATAAACGCGCTTCACAGCTGACCTCTTGACCTAATTTCTCGCGGCTGCTCTAATATCAGTCATCGCTGCAATTGGATCGGCAGCGGCAAAGATGGCGTTACCGGCAACGAGCATATCGGCACCTTTAGCAACTACCAACGCAGCGGTCTTAGCGTTAATGCCGCCGTCAACTTCGATAATCGGATTCACATTTTTGGCTTTTGCCATTTCTATCAGTTGCTCTATCTTGTCAAGGCTGTCCTCAATAAAGCTCTGCCCGCCAAAACCCGGGTGCACGCTCATCACCAAAACCAAATCCACACTGGTGATGAACGGGTCTATTGCAGAAGCAGGAGTGCCCGGATTTAAGGAAATACCTGCCATAGCACCGTGAGCGTGGATACGATCTATCAAAATCCTAATCTCGTGGGGATCATCAACTTGCTCGATAGAAGGCGATGCCCCTGCAGCTGACGCGCCGCGCGCCGGACCATTGCCGTTCTCGACATGTATAGTCACCATATCTGCTCCGGCCACCAAAAATGAGTCCAGCTGGTCAGCTGTATTGGAGATCATCAGGTGTACATCCAGTTTTATATTTGTTATTTTTTTTAGCGCTTTAATTACCGGTGAACCTATGGTTAAGTTGGGTACAAAATGCCCATCCATGACGTCAACGTGCAACCACTCCGGACAACCTTCTTCGATCATGCGCACGTCGCGCTCTAAATTACAAAAATCTGCCGATAAAAGCGACGGCGCTATTTGAACTTTCCCAAACACAAAATCACTAATCCCTAATAAAACTCCGGTTTGAATGATCTTTCCAATAGTAAGGCTATTGCCTCGTCTGTCGATAGTTTATCCCAAACTATGCTTCGCATCACCATACTTATCGGCATTTCTACGCCATGCACTTTTGCCAGATCTGTAACTGTTTTGCAGGCTAATGCCCCTTCAACCACCATGTGCGTGCGCTCCTGGTAAGCCTCCAACGATCCACCGGCAGCAAGCTCAAGCCCAAAAGAGCGATTTCTGGAATGTGGAGAATAACAGGTGGCGATAAGGTCTCCCATGCCGGCAAGACCCATACATGTAATAGGATCGCCACCAAGCTTGATAACCAGACGGCTAATCTCAGCAAGCCCGCGCGTCATTAGCATTGCCGCGGTATTGTCACCAAATCCAAGGCCGGAGGCTAAGCCGCAAGCTATAGCAAAGATGTTCTTTGCTGCACCATTAAGTTGCACGCCCACCACATCGTTAGAGGTGTAAACACGAAAAGACTGTGTGGCAAATAGTTGTTGAAAAGTACGTGCAGTGTCTTCAGATATTGAGGCCACAACTGTAGCCGAAGGAATACCTTTGGCAACTTCTTCAGCATGATTAGGGCCGGAAAGCACAGCCAGCCTTTCGGGTGATCCAAGCTTCTCTCCTAATACATCCAGCAACAGCGATCCTGAGACACCTTCGACTCCTTTAGACAGCAGTACCAGCGGCACCCTGCTGTCAAAAAGCGGTGCTATTTGCTCTGCCATCCCAGCCACCACCGAAGATGGCGTGACCAAAACGACTGCCTCGGTGTTTTCAAGACACACAGAAAGGTCATTTGTCGCACTTACAGTGGGCGAAAACTTGAGATCTGTCAGATAACGAGTATTGCGATGTTCGCTGTTCATGGCCTGGATGAGCTCAGCGTTTCGCGCCCAAAGACTAACATTCAGACCCTTCTCGCCAAGCATCCAAGCAATTGCACTGCCCCATGAGCCTGCTCCAACAACTGATATTTTCACGATTTATCCTCCCGGATGTTATCTAACAATTCTTGTTGCCGATCTTGGACTCTGTGCCATCAAGCAAACGCTTAATATTGCCTCGATGCGCCCAGATCACCACTGCAGCCACAATGACACATAAAATTATCGCGTATAGGTTACCCCAAAACAGCCAAAGTCCGATGAACGGACAAGCAAAGGCGGCGGCAATTGAGCCAACAGAAACACGACGAGTTGCCACTACCAAGATGACAAAAAGGGCTATCTCTATGCAAAACGCAATAATGCCAAACGAAAAGAGCAAGCAACCAACAGCAACCGCAATGCCTTTTCCACCTTTAAATTTAAGCCATGGAGAAAATATATGTCCAAGAATGCAACCAACAAACGCCGTGATCATTGCGTTTTGCAAACTGTGTTCAGGCAACTTGCCAACAACTGCAGCGCCGAGACCATTCAAGGTAGTCGCAGCAAGTGCTCCAAAATCTGCAGCGTTAGATGTTGCTATTTGAAAGATAAGCATGCCCAATACTCCGGACAATATGCCTTTGCCAAAGTCGAGCAAAAACACTGCTCCGCCGCCTATTTTGCCTAATGAGCGCATAGCGTTGGTCGTACCGATATTGCCCGATCCGTGCTCACGAATATCGGTGCGAAAAAAGACTTTAGAGATTACAAGACCCCAGGGCACGGAGCCTAAAAGAAAGCTAACAGCAAAGATCACTAGCATATAGTAGTCAAACATGCAGCTTAATCCTTCTTTTTAAATCGCAGGGTTATTGGCGTGCCTTCCAGTGGAAACTCCTCGCGCATACGGTTTTCCAAATAACGCTTAAACGGATCATCGATAATATGCGGATGATTGGCAAACATTGTAAACTGCGGCGGACGTGTTTTTGTTTGCGTAACATAATGGATGCGCAGCCGCAGTTTTCCGCGCACAACGGTGTGTCCAAAATCTCTGATTCCGGTAAGGAAGTTATTTAGCTTAGGTGTGCTAATTGTTGCAGAGTAGTTGGCATAAACCTTGTCGATAGTACCCCAAATACGGTGCACACTGCGTCCGGTCAAAGCACTTATGGCAATCACAGGCGCAAAGGAGACAAACGGCAAACGATCCTCTATCTGCTCGCGCAAGGCCTCGCGCTGCTCCGGATCATCCAGTAAGTCCCACTTGTTGAGAAGTACAATCAGCGCACAACCTCGCTCGTGGGCGAGCCCGGCAACGCGTTGGTCTTGGTCGGTGAGCCCAAGGGTCGAATCTATCATCAACAGCGCTACATCTGCGCGATCTATCGCCCTGAGCGCACGCACGAATCCATAATACTCCACACTGTCATCTATTTGCGATTTGCGCCTGATACCGGCGGTATCAATGATGCGATATTTTATGCCTTCACGCTCAATTATCGTGTCAACTGCATCTCGCGTAGTGCCGGCAACGTCGCTTACTATAGAGCGTTCCTTGCCCACCAAACGATTTGTAAGCGAAGATTTGCCGGCATTAGGACGCCCGATAATAGCAATGTTAATGCTTTGAGTATCCTCTTCCTCTTCTACGACTTCCGGCGGCAACAGCGCTACTAATTCATCAAGCATATCACCCGTACCGTGCCCGTGAACGCTGGATATCGGCCACGGATCGCCCAGCCCCAGATTGTAAAACTCCCAAAGCTGGTCTTCTTTAGCCGGGTTGTCCATTTTGTTTACCACCAAGACCACAGGACGCTTAGAGCGCTTGATGAGCCGAGCAACCTCCACATCATCAGCTGTCACCCCGCTGTGGGAATCTACCATAAAGATGATAGCATCGGCTTCTTCGGTCGCCAGCAATGCTTGATTGCGAATGGAACCTTGAAACTGATCTTCTGCGGCCATCTCGATGCCACCGGTGTCGATGAGCGTAAAATAGCGACCGTTCCAGTCCGCACGATGATACGAACGGTCACGCGTTACGCCACGTTGCTCATGCACAATGGCATCTTTACTTAAAGCTATGCGATTTACAAGAGTGGACTTGCCAACATTAGGTCGGCCGACCACCGCAACTATCGGTAATGTCACGATCCTCCAAAAAGTGATTATTCAAGACTATTTAATATAGTCGCGCAAGATCTGGGTTACACCTTGTGCACTACAGGGTACCATAATTACTTTAAGATCAAGGGATTTTGCCATCTCGTTGATGCTTAAGTTGTCCAAAGTGAGCGCATCAGCATTAAAAATCACATCCGGCACGGCAACTATTGCGTTTTTGGGTATGTGGAGAATGAGCAGCTGCTCGATGATGTCTTTTGCTGTGAGCAAGCCGGCAACGGTAACATTTCCGCCAAAGAAGTTGTTTTTTATGGGGATGACTTCGACAGGCAACTGCTCAGTGAGTTTAGTTAGCGTTGGCGCAAAAGCCTCGCCGGTAACCAGGTAGATGTTACAAGCATCTTCTCCGTTCTCACAATCCCCTCTGTCAACCTCAATCTCCTTGTCATTTTCGCAAACCTCCCTGTCACTGTCGCAAACCCCCCTGCCACTGTCGCTTCGGCGGGAATCCACGCAACAGCCAAAGACGTCCTCGGCACAGCCCTGCCACTCATCCATAAAGGCACGAAGCATGCCTATGCCATCTTCGAATTGAGGAAAATCGCCGTAGTAATCAGCAGCCGGAATGGACAATTCAGCCTTTAAATACCACTCATCTGCCAGCTGAAATCGCGTCTCGCCAAACGTTTCCCACGCACGCTCCTGATAAGGTCTCAGTTGTTCAATAACCGCTCTCGACTCACCCGGACTAAAAGACTTCTGCAGCTTGGCATATTTCGTATACCCATAAGGCACAATGCCAGCAGAAAGTATGTTGGGGCGATCCTCTATCCATTTGAGTGTTGCATCCAGCTCCTCGCCATCATTGATGCCGGGAACCAAAACGATCTGGGCGTGCACATCAATGCCACTGTCCAGCAAGTCTTCTAAAACCTCTATACCACGAGCATGGTTTTTGCCCATCAGACGGTGTCTTACATCGGAAGTAACTGCATGCAGTGATACATGCAGTGGCGATATTCGCTGCTCAATTATTCTATCTACATCTTCGTCACTCAGGTTAGTTAGGGTCACAAAATTACCCTGCAAAAACGAGAGCCGATAGTCATCATCACGCAAATAAAGCGGTGATCGCATACCTTTTGGCAGCATAGTCATGAAACAGAACATGCAATTATTACGACACGTCATAATCTTTGTGAATAATGGGTCAGCAAAATTGATACCCCAAGGCTCACCAAAATCCCTGGTCATGATGATCATTTGGCCATCGTTTAAGGTTAGCTCGGTCTCATCGCCATCAGTCAGCCAAAGCCAGTCGATAATGTCATGCATGGTAATTCCATCGACCTCTAAGATCACCATATCGGGCTTTATCCCTGCATGATCGGCAGGCGAATCGTCATCTACATGCGATATTTGCGCACCAATAAGTGCCGGAGATATCTGATCGCCATACTTTGTAGTTTTTAAGTCTTGAGAACTCACGTCTGATTTTCCAGCGCCGCTAAGGCTCGCTCAACAGCAATTATCTGGTTCTCCGGTGTAGAGGCACCGGCCGTAATGCCAACCAAACTAGCACCCTCAAACCAATCCTTGCTGAGTTCTGTGGGTCTTTCTATGTGATAAGTTTTTGGGCATACTTCTTGACAGAGTTGCGCCAAGCGAGTCGTATTGCCGGAGTTGCGTCCACCAACGATCACCATCACATCGGCTTTTTTGGCCAGCTCCACCGCAGCTTGTTGACGCTGCTTTGTAGCAAAACAAATAGTGTTTCGCACCCGAGGCTCTATGCCTCGCTGCCGCAACGCCTCAATAATTGCTTCCAACACGCTGGCTGCCTGCGTGGTTTGCACAACAATACCAACTTTGCTTGACTCCAAGTGCTCGGGAATGTCTGATGGGTCTTGTACGACGATCGCATTATCGCCGGCATAAGCATGAATGCCCTCGACTTCGGGATGTCCTAACTCGCCAACTACCATCACCAAGTAACCCTGCTCACGCAGGCTCCAAGCAGCTTCATGAGCCTTTGACACGTGGGGGCAAGTGGCATCAACAACCGTAAGCCCTTTTTCGTGAGCTTGCTTGATGATCGAAGGCTCAACGCCATGAGAACGTATCACCACCACACCGCTATCGATCTCGTCTACCGTAGCTGCCTCTTCAACACCTCGACCACGCAACTCGCTTACAACCTGAGGGTTGTGAATAAGCGGTCCCAAGGTATGCACTACCGCATCGGTATGACACGCAGCATCATCCACAAGTGACAAAGCGCGCTCGACCCCATAACAAGCACCGGCATATTTTGAACGAATAATCTTCATGTCTCCATTGTATACGAGAGGCTGGGGTTTAATCATAGTTTTGCCTATTATGCCAAGAAAGCACCGATTTATTCATTGCATGTTGTTTAGTTTATATGCAGGTTAATGTCTACCAAGCTGATAGATCAGTATGGCTTCCTGGCACTCAATATAAACATTGATGCATCTTGCCTCATGAAGTTCTTTTCACCATGGTAGAAAGTTTTTGAGCTTATCCGACCAAAACCCAAGCTCCGTAAAACCAGAGTCAGATCTTGCTGTTCAAAGCCGTTGTGAACCTCATCTGAGACAACACTTACATTCTTGTCAAAATCAACGATCACTAACTGTCCATCAGGCACCAAAACATCGTACATCTTTTCTAAAAGCAATTTGTAGTCTTTTTCATGAAGAAGAACTTGCGCCATAATTACGTAGTTTGCCTTAAAGTGCTTCAGAATACATAAAGACTCTTCCGCATGTTTGAGATCGGGCGACATTATGTCGCAGCTAAGCAGATTTACCTTGGCATTTATTGACATGGAGTGCTTATCGCTGACCAATGATTCGACTTTGGCTTTAACCTGGTCGATCATCTTTTCTGATCCGTCTGTATAAATAATAGTGCCAAATAAATCCAGCAAGTGTAACCCCACCAAACCGGTTCCGCAGCCAAAATCTATAGCAATCAATTCATCGGCTTTCACGCGACTGCCAAGCACTACTTCACGTATTGCATCAGCAATTATCCGCGCTGACTCTGCGCGATCATCAGTGTCATACATGTCAGCCATAGCATCGAACTTCTCAATGTTACCCATTTTGCAGTGCTCCTGTTCATGCTAGTCAAAGCATTTATTTTCTATGCATTAATTATGCCACTATATACGTATTTTCGTATTGACTCTTATTTACCCAGGCAAGGTACACCCAACATTTTTGGATCACCAGCATTACCGGTAGCTATTTGAAGAATCGGATACTTGGTGCTTGCGCTTTAGTGTCAGCAATCCAAGCTGTCTTTGTTAAGTAAGAAATCAAAAATGCTCATGGTTAGAATGCCATTGTCATCTCTGGCAGGTTTTGTCACTTCTTTGACCAAGACAATTTTCTTAAAGCTGTCTCTCACTCCAATAAATGAAGCTAATTCTTGTTCTCGTTTTTCTGGAGATGAAAGAGTGAGAGTACATTGAATGTAGTAGCGTTTGGAGCCCATATTTGCAACAAAGTCTATTTCCAGCTGCTTCCTAAATTCTTTACCAAACTCTCTCCCTCGCTTCTCCACTACTAGCTGTATTTTCGACATCATCCAGCGCCAACTCAATAATATGGTCTTTATCCACACCAGAATTAATTAGGTATGAGCGAAATATATTGAACAGAAGATAAGTCTTTCCACATCTCCTTATACCGGTAATGATCTTGACCATTCCATTATGCATCCTAATGATAAGATCATTCAGATATTTATCACGCTTAATTTCTATGTCTCCCCTTAAGTCGTATCCATTGCACTATTTTGACGCAAGTGGCAGTTTTGTGCATTGAGAGACTCCTGAGAGAAGCTTATTATCAGATAAAAAGGGCAATAATTGCGCTCGCTGCGAAGCAGACATGACACAACAGGGCTTGCAAAGGCAGCCGCTATATTCCTCTATTTTCCGTTGATTTTTCCTCTATTTTCCGGCAACTTATCTCAGGCCTCCTTGGAAAGCTGAATTTGATGTGCTCTTATTCAAGGTTATTTCGTAGCTTTAAATACTAGGTTTTGATTAAAACGGCTCGTCCGGCTTGGCAATAAGCGCCAAGCCGGACGAAGTCTACATTCTCCATAAAACCAACTACACAAGTT
>QMCD01000669.1_pt1 | contig 35081 bp, 29 predicted proteins | sample 1821841 | NCBI WGS metagenome assembly QMCD01 (sample SAMN01991225, study PRJNA193472) | Termite gut metagenome, whole genome shotgun sequencing project. | isolation source: worker | host: Macrotermes natalensis
AATAAGAACAGGGACCTGTCCGCACGGACTGCCGCCCGGAGCATGCCCGATGTGTAACGGCGGCGGAGGCGGTGCGCAGCGCAAGGCGGATTTTAGCGCAAAACCGGGTGAGATGAGCTGGAGCCAGTGCGCGGCAATCGGTGCGTTCTTGAAAGCCCAGCAGATGGCGCGCGCCCAGCGCGAGGCCGATTTGCAGCCCGCGCCGCAGGTGAGTTTTCAAGCCGCTATGCAAAACGCCGCCGCAAAAACCGCCGTTATTACCCAATTTATTGCGCAAAACTTTCCGCCGGTTATCGCAAAACCCGTGAACTTCATCCTGACCAAAGCAGTTGAGCTGCCTCAGCGTGTGTTCAATTTTGTCAGCGCAAAATTTGTTGATATTTCGGACAAACTGGTTGCGCTCAAAGGCGAGCTCAAAGCCGCACTAAAAGAAAAGACAGAAAAATTTCTGGAAAAAGCCAAAAAGCTGTTTGCTTCATGGCTAAACGAGGAAGATGAGCCGCGCTTGGCGCCGGTCTCAGCCTCAGAAAACGGTAAAGGAGGCGCACAATGACGGTAAGACCCATACTTAACGGCCATCTGACAGGGCATTTGACCGGCCATCTAACCGCAGCGCAAAAAAACAACCTGATAGCGTCCGGCATGTTTGAGGATGCAGGAAACTCAATGTTGATTGCACCGGATGCGCAGCTTCCGCAGCGGATTTACGAAAATGACGACAAAAACAAAAGCGATGTGAAAAGACTTTTGCCTGTCGCGGCGGTGTCAGCAGGTGTTATGGGTGTGCTTGCAGCCGTTACGGGTTATATGTGGCAGAACGCAAAAGTCCGCAGCTCGCTGAACCCCGGGGAGTGTATCCCTGATTTTCCGCGCAACATGTCAATTAACGATGAGTTGCATCAGGCGATGGTGCGTATGGTCATAAGCCCGGCCAAAAAGACCATGCTTGCAGGTACCGGTGTGATTGTGTTGAGCGCGATGGCGTTCATGGGCAAGACTTTTGCCGAAGGATTCAAGGACGTCTGGATGAAACGGCGCGAGGCCGATATCCAAAAAGGCCTGCAAGAGCGCCTGATTGATATTGAAACCCAATCGTTCGGCGGAAAAATGCAGATAATCCGCAGTATGCTCTCTGACAAATCAAACGAGCTTGGCAAGCGGCTCGTGTCGTTCACGGGCAAACCGAAGGAAAAACCCGATAAGCCTTCAATCGCATACATTGCGCTCGGTGTCGGTACGCTCGCGTCTATTGTGGGGCTGGGTTTCCTTGCGTTGAAAAATCTTACCAAAAGCAAAGCGCATTTTGAAAGACTCGTGAAAAACATGCCCGAGGTCCCATACGACGCTAAAAAAGGTCCGGTAGGTATTGCGCACGAGGCGATGGGCGGCGGTACCGAGGGCAAGCCGTTTTTCTACTCGCACGTTGACGATTGGCGCGCGTTCTGCTATAACTTCCTGCTAAACGCCGACAACAAACAGTTCAGGCAGATGTTTTTCGGGATTACGGGGCTGACCGCTCTTGGTTACGGCGGAAAGCTTGCCGGGGAGGCCGTTCGTGATGTTGAGGTCAAAAAAATGAACGCCGATACAGAGATTGACCTGCAAAACAGACTTGTATCAACTGACCTGCGCAACTTTAAGGCGAAAAAAGACGCCGCAATAGGACCGTTGATGGAAGAATTTAACCGCCAAGCGGCAAACGGTAAGTCAAAAGAGGATTTGAAGGTCATGGCGGAGAATATTTTACTGGAAATCAAGAACGGTCCGCCGTTTGTGTTCAGTTAGGAGGACAGATGTATATCGCACCGGTGCAGAATTATTATACTTTTAATCAACCGAAGGTGGATTACCTGGTCGGGCAAAAAGAGCGTGCGCTGCCGTATTTGACCGATGTGCTTGCGCGCTCAAATCATGAGGGGCAAATCACAGAGGCATTGTATATAGTTGACAGGTTGATTGAGGCTGATACAAAAGGGATTAAGGAAATGTATCCGGTCTTATCGCGCTTCAACAGTACGAACTCGCCTGCCGTGCAGACGTTTTTAGCAGGGATTTATCGCAAAATCCGGGTGCCGGACGCGTTCGGGCCTTTGGTTGCAATGCTTGTGCGCAACGCGCAGCACCGGCAGCCGATTTGTCCTGTTTACCCCTTTGACCCCAACGAAGAGGTCGGCGGCGCCGTGTTAAGTTACCTTTCAGATAGGTTCAGGCAATAAAAAAACCCGCCCAGGCGGGTTTTTAAGTGTTTCAAAAAATGTTCTTATAACATATTTCTTCTGATATTTTCTTTAACTGACTCAATGCGTTTGATACGGTTTTCAATTGAACGCAGTTGTCTGTTTACGGCCTTTTTTTCCGCTTTTATTAAAGACAATTTTGCCTCAATGTCAGACGCTTTTGTTTTGCAGTTTAGAAGCTCGTCACGAACCTCAATTTGTGCGCTGTCAAGTTCCAAAATAGCGTTTTGCATATTAGAGTTTCCGATAGTTGACGCCGAAAACTCGGAAGACGCCGTGCTGCCTGATTTACCAAAATCTAACGGTACGAATTGGTCAGCTGCAGATACAACGGTCGTAGTTGCAAGCATTAAAGCCAGTGTAATTACATAATTTTTCATAACTTTCAATCTCCTTTATCACCAACATATTAATATACAAAATTCAAAAAAACAAGTTGTCTTCATAAATTGTAATATATTTGGAAAAAGTGCTTGACATTAATTCTTGAAGTAATATGATATACCTTGGCACTGAAATTTTTTTACCCCCAAAACAGTTACACTAGCCGATGGGGAAGTGGTGTCCGCCGAACATTGACAATAGAATAGCTGAAAACGAATAAAAATACTTGTTAATTCATAACAAAAATGATTCGGAACACAGAACATAATTAACGCAACACGCGTTAGTGTTCAACTTATATTGAGCTAATTTCGCCGGTTTAGCGCCGGTGAGACGATATAAACTTTCTGACAATGGAGAGTTTGATCCTGGCTCAGGACGAACGCTGGCGGCGTGCTTCATACATGCAAGTCGAACGAGAAACTACCTTCGGGTAGCGTACAGTGGCGGACGGGTGAGTAATATGTAGGAAATCTGCCCTTGAGAGGGGGACAACGGTTGGAAACGACCGCTAATACCCCATATGAGCCAAGCTGAAATGCTTGTCTTGAAAGCTCCGACGCTCAAGGATGAGCCTGCATCTGATTAGCTTGTTGGCGGGGTAAAGGCCCACCAAGGCGACGATCAGTAGCTGGTTTGAGAGGATGATCAGCCACAATGGGACTGAGACACGGCCCATACTCCTACGGGAGGCAGCAGTAGGGAATTTTGCGCAATGGGCGAAAGCCTGACGCAGCAACGCCGCGTGAATGTTAAGCCCCTCGGGGTGTAAAGTTCTGTCAGTGGGGACGAAACTTGACGGTACCCACAGAGGAAGCACCGGCTAACTCCGTGCCAGCAGCCGCGGTAATACGGAGGGTGCAAGCGTTGTCCGGAATCATTGGGCGTAAAGAGTTCGTAGGCGGCATGTTAAGTCTGGTGTTAAAGCCCGAAGCTCAACTTCGGTACTGCACCGGATACTGGCAAGCTAGAATGCAGTAGAGGTAAGGGGAATTCCTGGTGTAGCGGTGAAATGCGTAGATATCAGGAGGAACATCGGTGGCGAAAGCGCCTTACCGGGCTGTTATTGACGCTGAGGAACGAAAGCCGGGGTAGCAAATGGGATTAGATACCCCAGTAGTCCCGGCCGTAAACGATGGATACTAGGTGTTGCGGGTATCGACCCCTGCAGTGCCGCAGTTAACGCGTTAAGTATCCCGCCTGGGGAGTACGCACGCAAGTGTGAAACTCAAAGGAATTGACGGGGACCCGCACAAGCGGTGGAACATGTGGTTTAATTCGAAGCAACGCGAAGAACCTTACCAGGGCTTGACATCTGAAGAATCTTGTGGAAACACAAGAGTGCCTTCGGGAGCTTCAAGACAGGTGGTGCACGGTTGTCGTCAGCTCGTGTCGTGAGATGTTGGGTTAAGTCCCGCAACGAGCGCAACCCTCGTGGTTAGTTGCGTATATCGGTATACTGATATATTGCTCTCTAGCCAGACTGCCGGTGATAAACCGGAGGAAGGTGGGGACGACGTCAAATCATCATGCCCCTTATGCTCTGGGCTACACACGTGTTACAATGGCCGGTACAACGAGTCGCCAACTCGCAAGAGTGAGCAAATCTCTTAAAGCCGGTCTCAGTTCGGATTGGACTCTGCAACTCGAGTCCATGAAGTCGGAATCGCTAGTAAACGCAGATCAGCATGCTGCGTTGAATACGTTCCCGGGTCTTGTACACACCGCCCGTCACACCATGGAAGTCGACCACGCCCGAAGTACGTGAGCTAACCTTTTGGAAGCAGCGTCCTAAGGCAGGGTTGGTGACTGGGGTGAAGTCGTAACAAGGTAGCCGTACCGGAAGGTGTGGCTGGATCACCTCCTTTCTAGGGAATTTGAGGTAATATCTTATGATATTTTAAAATTTGCCTCCATCCCAAGGTCGAAGGTCATTGAAGTTATACTGGTTTTAACCGAATCTTAGTGAAGTATAACGGAGACCTTGAATTTCCAAGTATGTTTTCAGTCTGTTCTGTTATCAGTGTTCGCACTGAGCAGAGAAGCAGTTCACAACGAAAACTAATCGTTTCCGTTGTTCTACTGTCCGCTCCGCAAATCGTACATTGAAAATTGCATAAGATTATAAGCGTATACATAATATGTATAAATGATAATCAACTGTTATCAAAATATCATGTAATGTAAACGTAATCATCAATGATAACTAAATATGTATGGAGAATCAAGAATTTGCGGCGCAAGTCGTGAGTTTAAGAGAAATTCTATACAATAGGTAAAGCTACTAAGTGCTAATGGAGAATGCCTTGGTACTGACAGCCGATGAAGGACGTGTAAAGCTGCGATAAGCTGCGGGGAGCTGCTAAAAAGCCCTGATCCGCAGAATTCCGAATGGGGAAACCCTGCAAGGTTCAAACCTTGTAACCAATACATGAATACATAGTGTACTGGAGGAAAGCCTGTGAACTGAAACATCTTAGTAACAGGACGAAAAGAAAATAAATCAATGATTCCGAAAGTAGCGGCGAGCGAAATCGGAACAGCCTAAACCTTATGTACGTGATAAACTGCAATTGTTGTGCATAGGGGGTTGTGGGACTTACAGAGTATTTTGCAGAATACTCAAAGAGTTACAAAATTATTATATAGTTGAATTCAACTGGAAAGTTGAGCCATAGCGGGTGATAGCCCCTTAAACGAAATGTAATAGTCTCTTGTAAGTATCCCGAGTACGGCGGGGCACGTGAAACCCTGTCTGAATCCACCGGGACCATCCGGTAAGGCTAAATACTAGTCAGTGACCGATAGTGAACGAGTACAGTGATGGAAAGGCGAAAAGAACAGTGAGAAGCTGAGTGAAATAGATCCTGAAACCGTTAGCATACAATCAGTTAGAGCCCTATTAATAGGGTGATAGCGTGCCTGTTGAAGAATGAGCCGGCGAGTTATCTTATGTTGCAAGGTTAAGAAGTTAATATTCGGAGCCACAGCGAAAGCGAGTTTGAATAGAGCGTTAAGTAACATGAGATAGACCCGAACCTTGGCGATCTAACCATGACCAGGATGAAGCGTAGGTAACACTACGTGGAGGTCCGAACCAACTGATGTTGAAAAATCAGTGGATGAGTTGTGGTTAGGGGTGAAATGCCAATCGAGCCAAGAGCTAGCTGGTTCTCCCCGAAATGCGTTTAGGCACAGCGTTGAATTTATCTTACCGGAGGTAGAGCACTGGTTTTTTGCGGGCGTCGAAATGATGTACCAAAAGATGTCAAACTCCGAATGCCGGTAATGTTACTGTTCAGCAGTGAGACTATGAGTGATAAGATCCATAGTCAAGAGGGAAACAGCCCAGAACGCCAGTTAAGGTCCCAAATACATGCTAAGTGGTTAAGGAGGTAGAGTTACTCTGACAACCAGGAGGTTGGCTTAGAAGCAGCCATTCCTTGAAAGAGTGCGTAATAGCTCACTGGTCAAGTGACTCCGCGCCGAAAATACACCGGGACTCAAGCATGTAACCGAAACTGCGTCATATAGTTTACTATATGGGTAGGGGAGCGTTGTGTTGTAGGTTGAAGTATGACCGTAAGGACATATGGACGAAGCACAAGTGAGAATGTCGGCATAAGTAGCGAAAACATTGGTGAGAATCCAATGCACCGTAAACCTAAGGTTTCCCCTGGCAGGCTCGTCCGCGGGGGGTTAGTCGGACCCTAAGCTCAGGCCGAAAGGCGTAGGCGATGGACATCAGGTTGATATTCCTGAACTGTCTGTTAATCGTTATGAGACGCGGAGGGACGCAGGAGGATAAGCATGCGCTCGATTGGAAGTGAGCGTTTAAGCGTGTAGGTAGAAATGGCAGGAAAATCCACCATTTCGTTATAAACTGAGGCGTTATGAGGAGGACTTACGAGTTCGAAGATGCTGAATCCACACTGCCAAGAAAATCTTCGCTGTCCAGATTAGCAGGTATCCGTACCGGAAACCGCCACAGGTAGGTTGGTAGAAAATACTAAGGTGCGCGAGATAACACTCGCTAAGGAACTCGGCAAAATCACCTCGTAACTTCGGGAGAAGAGGTACCCTGGTAGCGTGTAGCGGCTTGCCCGTGAAGCGTGATAGGGTCGCAGTGAATAGGCCCATGCGACTGTTTACCAAAAACACAGGTCTCTGCTAAGTCTAATTAAGACGATGTATAGGGGCTGACGCCTGCCCGGTGTCGGAAGGTTACGTGGAACGGTTAGAACTTCGGTTCGAAGCTGTGAAACTAAGCCCCGATGAACGGCGGCCGTAACTATAACGGTCCTAAGGTAGCGAAATTCCTTGTCAGGTAAGTTCTGACCCGCACGAATGGCGTAACGATATGGGCGCTGTCTCGGCGAGTGGCTCGGCGAAATTGGATTATCCGTGAAGATACGGATTACGTGTACCAGGACAGAAAGACCCTATTGAGCTTTACTGTAGCTTGAAATTGAATTCGGGTTCTTATTGTGCAGTATAGGTGGGAGACATTGAAGCAAAGGCGTCAGCCTTTGTGGAGTCATCGTTGAGATACCACTCTGTAATAATTTGAATTCTAACGCTGATCCCTCTAACAACAGGGCAGCGGACAGTTTCTGGTAGGCAGTTTGACTGGGGCGGTCGCCTCCTAAAAAGTAACGGAGGCGTTCAAAGGTTCCCTCAGGTTGGTCGGAAATCAACCATTGAGTGCAATAGCAAAAGGGAGCTTGACTGTGAGACCTACAAGTCGAGCAGGTGCGAAAGCAGGATATAGTGATCCGGTGGTTCTGTATGGAAGGGCCATCGCTCATCGGATAAAAGTTACCATAGGGATAACAGGCTTATCTCCCCCAAGAGTCCACATCGACGGGGAGGTTTGGCACCTCGATGTCGGCTCGTCGCATCCTGGAGCGGTAGTACGTTCCAAGGGTTGGGCTGTTCGCCCATTAAAGCGGCACGCGAGCTGGGTTCAGAACGTCGTGAGACAGTTCGGTCCATATCCGGTATACGCGCAAGAGAATTGAACGGAGTCTTCCTTAGTACGAGAGGACCGGGAAGAGGGAACCTCCAGTGTACGGGTTATCGCGCCAGCGGTAAACGCCCGGTAGCTGTGTTCCAAGCGGATAAGTGCTGAAAGCATATAAGTACGAAGCCCACCGTAAGATGAGTTCTCTCATGACACAAGTCAGTAAGTCCCCAGACAGATTATCTGGTTGATAGGTCGCAAGTGTAAGTATGGCAACATATTCAGCTGAGCGATACTAATAGGACGAGGGCTTTTCCTAATCTGCGAAGCCGGTGCTTTAGCACTACGGCGACGCTTAGTTGGAAATTGATGATATTATAGTCTTATGTAATTTTAAGTGTACGAGCGCGAAGCAGGCGACTTAGTCGCATTTCGCGAAAGTACAGCCAAAGATTTCTTGGTGACAAAGCGTGAGGAAACCACCCGTTCCCATCCCGAACACGGTCGTAAAGACTCACTGCGGTGACAATACTCGGCGGGCCACCGCCCGGAAAGATAACTCGTTGCCAAGTTCTATTTTGAAAAAGCCTCTCAATTGAGAGGCTTTTTTGTTACGAAAATTTCACATTTACGCAATTTTTCTGCCGACATATACTTTTTATATACATGTAATTAACGAGGAGGATACCTATGTCGTTAGAGATTGATAAGGCCGTTGCGCAAAAAGCTGTTTCTTATAACTTGAAAAATGTGAATGATGTTGAAAGGGCGTTGAATTCAAAAGTAAGCATTTTTTCGCCGGATACAAAGACGCCTCAGCAGCAAAAGCAGGCTTATATGCAATATTCGCAGCGGATGCTTGACACCTATTATGACAAAGATTCTGACGGTGTTGTGACAAAAGGTGAGTTTGAGGCTGTTGAGCTTGACGGGATAAAAAAAATGAGTGAAATCCTCGGATTTGGCGATGATGCTGAAGTTGATGCGCAGGCGCGCCAGATGGCAAACTTGTTTGCTCAAAAGATGGATATCAACTCAGATAATCAAATTTCGTACAAAGAGCTCACACTTTTTAATGAAATAGCTGATATGGCTGACGGTGCGCAAGACGGTGTTATAACAGCAGCCGGAGAGACCTACTCCAGTGAATTATTTATGAAAGACTAGATTTACGTTGAGCTTTTTGTGCAGCCGCTTTCAAACCCTTTCAAATTATAACTGTATGGGTAATGTACACGTCTTGGCGTCATGGACTATAATTACCTTGGAAGAGAGGGGAGAATTATGGAAAAACTGACAGAAAGAGAACTGGAGGTTTTGCAATTAGTCAAGAGTGGATATGAAAACAATGAAATTGCAAAAAAGATTCAGGTGAGCAGACACACTGTCAAAGCTCACATCAAATCGATAATAAACAAGACTTTGACTCGTAAGCGTGCGTGTTTGGTTTGTATGGCTATAAAACACGGTTTGCTTAATTAATCTTTTTGCGATACAATTGTCGTATGAAAAGAATTATAGCTGTTTTAATTTTGATGCTGGTTTGCTGCCCTGTTGAGGCAAAAATGGAGCCGGCCTCCGCTAAGGCCAAAAGTGTTCAAAGGGCAACACAAAAAGAAATCAATGCCGTTATGCAGCAGCATACCAAATATATCAGAGAAAACAATTTTGAAGCGATTTCGCAGCTATATGCTCCGCAGTTTTTCAACAGCGACGGATATAACCAAGAGGAGTTTTTAAAGCGCGTAAAGGCGACCTGGTTGGTTTTTCCGGCAATGGATTATGATGTGCGGATTAAAAACATTGACTGTAGCGACAGGTTCGCGATGGTAGAAGTTTATGAACAGATGTCAAAGGCTTCAGAGGATGTTCCGGGGCTTGGGGCTGCGGATATATTTTCTGCCGCAAACACTGTTTATTACCTTGAAAAAACCGGTGATGACTGGCTTATATACGCCGAGCAGCTTGTGGATGAAAAGTTGATTTTGCGTGTGGATGATGCAAGATTTATGAAAATGGATTTGACTGCTCCGGCTATGGTTGGCGTCGGAACCTCTTACAGCGCAATATTAAATGTTGATGCATCGGAGGATATCTCAATGTATGCGGTAATCAGCAACGCTAAGGTCGTAGACTTGAAACCGGCTAAGGGCGAGATATTCAGGCAGCTGCCCGGAAGTAATACCTTAGAGCGGGTGCTTAATGCCAACAAAGACGGTACAAACGAGTATGCGATTGCGCACGCTGTGCTGCAAAAAACCGATAAGACCAAAAACGGCGGGTGGGCTTTTGTTATGACGAAGGTTACCGTTGTTAAGGCGGCAGAGGACGAAAATGCGAAGTAGGTATTTGTTTTTCATAGCTTGTTTTATGGTTTTTACGTTTGCGAATTTGTGCGTGACGGAGTTTTTGCTTGAGCTGACCGGTGTTGACAACGCTGTTTTCTCACTTAAATACGTGCAAAACACCGGCGCGGCGTTCAGTATCTTTCAAAACGCACGCGAGTTTTTGATAATCCTTGCGTGTGCGGCGCTGACGTTGATTTTCAGGCATGTTTACTACCGCCTGCCGTCGCTTAAAGAGATGTTTTTTACCGCGCTTTTGTGCGCCGGGATTGCAGGCAATATGCACGAGCGAATCCAGCTCGGGTTTGTGCGTGATTTTTTCAAGCTGAATTTCATTGATTTTCCTGTGTTTAACGTGTCTGATATATTTATAATGATTGGTGTTGTCGCGCTGATAGGTTTGCTTATTATCCGGAAGGTTTAATAAATGATTGTTTATGAAGACGAGAATATGCTTGTTGTGAATAAGCCATCGGGTATGCTGACCCACTCAACCGCGCGTGAAAAAGGTGAGAGTCTGGCGGATATTCTGGCACAAAAGTATCAGTTGTCGGATTTGAACGGTGCACAGCGGCCCGGAATTTTGCACCGGCTGGACAGAAACACATCCGGGCTCTTGATGGTCGCAAAAAACAACGAGGCGCACGAGTTTTTGTCACAGCAAATCAAAGACCGCACTGTGGTCAAAAAATACCGCGCGGTCGCAAAAGGCAAGTTTGAGCAAGATGAGTTTACGATTGATTTGCCTATCGGCCGGCACCCCAAACGTCCCGAAAAAATGGCGGTTGACGGCAAAAACGCAAAAGAAAGCATCACGCGCGTCAAAGTTTTGCAGCGGTTTAAGGATTCACAAGGACCTGCCGCATATATTGAATTGGAGTTGGTGACCGGCCGCACACACCAGATCCGCGCGCATTTGAGCCATCTTAAATGTCCGATTTACAACGATACAATGTACGGCTCGGGCAAGGGCAAGGTCAAGACAGGCGAGCAGGTTTTGCAATCGTTTTACCTGCGCTTTACAAAACCGTTCAAGGATGAGATAATGGAGTTTGAAATTGAACCGGATGAGAAAATAAAGAAAGTTTTGGGGTATTTTGAAAATCTTGGGGGTAAATGAAATGGGGAGATATATAATTGCCTAAAATATTAGTGATAAACGGGGTGAATATGAATATGCTGGGGGTGCGCGAGCCGGATAAATATGGCACGATGACGCTCAAAGAGCTGGAAAAAGACTTGTATGCGTACTCATTTGAGGAAAATTTTGAGCTGGAGACCTTCCAGAGCAACTTTGAGGGCGAAATCGTTGAAAAGATACATGCCGCACGCGGCCAGTTTGACGGGATTGTGATTAACGCGGGTGCGCACACGCACACCAGTGTTGCGATTGCAGATGCCATCGCGTCAGTTAATATCCCAACTGTTGAGGTTCACATGACAAACCTGTACAGCCGCGAGGAATACCGCCACAAATCATACATTGCGCCGGTTTGCATCGGGCAAATCTGCGGGTTTGGGGCAAACAGCTATCGTTTGGGGATAAAAGCGCTTATTAGCGCAGCAACTCGTTAGTGAATGTTATTGCTTTTTCATAGCTGACGCCTGCGTTAATCAGTCTATCTGTAAGGCTGTTAGCTGCTTCTACTTTACCGGGGTTTTTGGCCATAAATGCAATATCTGCGGCTAGGTTATCACATTTGACGGTTGATTGCCAGAGTTGTTCGTAAGCTCGTTAATCTGTGTTTTCCCGTGTTGTGCGGCTTTTCCTGACTCTTTTTTGCCATTCTTGCCGCCAAATTGAACCGGCTGGGTATGTCCAACTTTATCAACTTCTCTCATAATACGTCCTTTCGTGTTCTTTCATATTAAAACCTATATTAACTTTTTTTTGTTAGCTGACATCAAAAATTTGCAAAACTTTACAATTTATGATAACATATACTGTAGAAGGAGCGCAAGATGAAACTGGGTAAGTTATTCAAACAAAACGAATCCGAAAACTTTAAAGACGTACTGCGCATGCTTCCTGACGCGGTCTTTATTGTTGAATTGACGGGCGAAATATCCTGGGTGAACCTTCGCGCGGTGGCTTTGTTTGAAACCTACCGTAAACCGCTTATCGGCAGCTTTTTTGACGAAATAGTCGCAAACGGGCTGCAGCTTGCCAGAAAATCCTATGATGATGAAAAACCCGTTGCAACAGGCGCGTTCTCCAGAAGCGATGCGGAGATTTTTGTTGAATTGAGCGCGGGGCTTTATGATGACCAGTATTATATCACGGTGCGTGATATTACGACGCTTACCGAGCTGTTGAATTTGGCCGAAAATACCGGCAAACTTAATAAAGAAAAGAATTACATGCTGTGCAAGATCGCCAACGATGTAAAATCGCCGCTGCAATCAATTTCAGGGTTTTCGCAGGCGCTGATTGACGGTTTGGGCGGGGAGCTTAACGAAAAACAGAGCAAATATATCAAAATTATTAACAAAAACTCAACGGAACTCGCGTACTTTCTTGACAGGCTGTTTGAGTTTTCGTTTGTGGAATCAACTGTGTTCACTACCGAATACCGTAACTTTGACGTTGTAAACACTATCCAAAACGTTATTAAAACGCTTACTTTGACCTCCGGCACTCAGGAAATTACCGTTGACAGCGAGGGGTTGGGCAAGAAAATAATTTATTCCGACGAAAATGCTATGAAAATAATCCTGCAAAATCTTATAGATGTCATGCTCAAAATGAGCGAGACCGGTATTATCAACGTTAAGGTGACGAATTCCGTGGACGAGGACGAAGTCAGCGACAGATGTCAGGTTTCTATATCAGGTGTGGGTATCGGGGTTTCAGAGATGGAAAAAATTGACCTGTTTAATCCGTACGCGCTGCTGGAAAAATCAAACAGAAAAGGGCTGCTGCGCTCGATTAGTCTCGCAACGGTTGAGACACTGGTTAGAAAGCTCGGGGGTTCTGTCCGGCTTGAAACAAACACTGCGTTCGGCACGGCGTTTAACGTAAGTTTTCCGTGTGAAAAGGGGTAAAGTATTAGAGAGGGAGCAGAAAAGGATAAATTGTGAGCGGTGTTGTTTTAAAAAGTGTGAGTAAATCTTATGATGACAAAAAAGTTATCAATAAGGTGGATTTGACGGTAAAAGATAAGGAATTTTTGGTGCTGGTCGGGCCGTCCGGCTGCGGAAAATCAACGCTTTTGCGCATGATTGCGGGGTTGGAGGATATAACATCAGGGGATATCCGTATCGGCAGCACAAAAGTTAATAATGTAGCGCCAAAAGATCGTGATATCGCGTTTGTGTTCCAAAGTTATGCGCTGTATCCGCACATGACCGTGCGTGAGAATATCGCGTTCGGGCTAAAAATGCGCAAAATTGACAAAAAAACTATTGACGAAAAAGTGGAAGAAGCCGCAAAGATTCTGGATTTGGGCGAGTATCTGGACAGAAAACCAAAGCAGTTGTCAGGCGGCCAGCGCCAGCGCGTTGCGCTCGGGCGCGCGATTGTTCGCAATCCGAAGGTCTTTTTGATGGATGAGCCGCTCTCAAATCTGGATGCAAAGCTGCGTGTCCAGATGCGATCCGAGATTAAAAAACTGCACCAAAAGCTGCGTACAACGTTTATTTATGTGACTCACGACCAGACAGAGGCGCTGACTATGGGCGACAGGGTCGTTGTTCTGGACAAAGGCGTCATTCAGCAGGCTGCGGCGCCAGAGGAGATTTACAACAACCCCGCAAACACGTTTGTTGCATCGTTTATCGGCTCCCCGCAGATGAATTTTATTGATTGCGATAATGCACCAAAAGCCCTTTGCAAAAAAAACTGCGCCCGCATCGGAATCCGGCCGGAGAAAATGGTCACGGGCGGCAAGATACGATTCAAGGTTGACGTTAATATGACAGAACTTTTGGGCTCGGAGCAGATTGTTTATTTTGAAATCGGCGGTGCAAAATGCTGCGCTAAAATCCCTGCAGATATTGAGGCTGCCGCGCGGTTGGAGCTGAGCATCCGCGAGGAAGATTTGTATTTTTTCAACGCCGCCGGAAAAAGGATAAAATAATCACTTGTCCACGATTTTGTCAACCCAGATTATTGTTATGTTAAGCGGCTTGGCAAAAGGGTTTGTGGCCGCTTTTTTTGCAAGCTTGTCATAAAGGTTTATTTGCCGGGCAAGTTTTTTTGTATACGAAAGCAAGTTTATCATACCTCCATTGTACTTGGTTTACTATTGTATATTATGCCCCTTTAAGATATAATTTGGGTATATATGAACAGAAAAATCGCATTAATTTTAGGGGTAATATTGTTGTTTTGCGGTGCGTACTTCTGGGTGCTGCCGGCGGTTATTAATGCGAATATGGCGCGGATAATTGATTTTGCAAGGGCCAAAACCGGATTTAATATCTCCGTGGTAAACCCGCGTATGACAAGAAATTTGGCGTTTAGCGCCGATGAGTTTGCTATTTTAAACTCCGATAACACAAAAGCGTTGTACGTTGAAAAACCACTTGTAAAAGCGCTTCCTGCGATTGGCAAAATCCACGTGAACCGTTTTGACGCGCAGGATTTTAGTGTGAATTTTGTGCTGGGTGAGACCTTGAAACTGGGCGAATACGAGATTCCGAAGCTCCCCGATATGAGACTTAAAAATGTTCACGTGCGCTCATACAACGTTTCTGTTGATACCGCGGGAAAAAACCTGCAAATGCACGGGGAAAACCTTGATATTAAAGGGATTTCCGACAGGCTGGTGCTGCAAGGGCTAAAAATTACCGGCGCCGGGATTGATGCGAATCTGGACGGTGAAATAAATAAATTCAACGCGAAGTTTCCGGATTTGGATTTGAATTTGACATTGAACAGCGCGGATACGTCAAAACTCATAACGTTCTTGCCGGACAAGGATTTGAGTCCTGATATTAATATCCCCGAGCTTAAAAAAACAGGGTTTAACGGCAGAGCAGCAGGTGCGTTGAAGATTTCAGGCAGCGCGAAACAACCCGATGTCATCGGCGAAATCGTCATAACAAACGCCGGAATCCCTGCTACAACGGTTAAAGATGCGGTGATTAAACTTATCTTTGAAGGCGGTAAAATCGTTATGGATGTGGCTGTTCCGGTCGGCAAGGAAAAAGTTTTTGTCAAAGGCCCGTTGGAATTGTATGGCGGCAAGAATGTTGATTTTACTATCACAAGCACGCAGAATGTGGATTTGAAACAGGCGCAAACGGTCTTGAACCCGCTGCACAAAATTTTGAGATTTGATATGGGGCCGCTGCCTGTTATTGATTTAAAAGGGTTTGGCAACGTGATTTTGCACGTCACCGGCAACCGCGAAACTCCGCTGGTAAACGGCAAATTCAATTTCAAAAACACCTCGGTATCGTTTTTGGATACGGAGGGTCTGACGGTGAAAAACGGGGCGGGGAGTCTTATTTTTGAAGGCACGGATATAAAAAGCGACATCAAAAGCGCCGACCTCAACGGAAAACCGCTGATAATTGAAGGAAAATTCACGGTCGCCGGCGATTTGGATTTGAAAATCCGCTCGGACGGGCAGGATCTGGCCGAGCTGGTAAAAGCCGTGCCATCGCCAATTACAACAGCCTCAGGGCTCGTTAATTTCAACGCGCACGTAACAGGAAAGGTCGTTGATTTTAACGATATTGTGCCGAACAAAAATATTTTTGCAAAAGGGACGCTGGAATTTCTGGGGAACACGATTGATGCCGCGAAGGTTTCCGGCAAAGTGAATTTTGACAAAGATGCTGCGGATTTTGATTTGGAAACCGATATCGGGGGTTTAAAAATTAGCGGTGCGGGCGTTTTGAAGGACAAAAATCTGAACGCAAAAGGCAAGCTGCATCTTGCGCAAAGCTATATACCGCTTGAGATTCGCAACAACACTCTGACGCTGAACAAAATCAATGCAATGTTTGATTCAATGCCGTTTATGATAGACGGAAAAATTACAAATATCGCTGTTGAGCCAAAATTTAATCTTTATCTCAATACGCGTGTGACGCAGGAGTTTCTTGACCAGTTTGTTAACGCAAAGGCGCTCTACCCGATAAAGGTCAAAGGTGATGTTGATTTGACATCGCGTTTGACGGGCGAACTTGGCAGCCTCAACGTGAAAAGCGAACTGGAGCTTGACGAGGATGCGCAGATTTATTATATGGGCGCGACAATCGGCGATCCGATGGCGCCTGTGAAAATCAATGTTGACAGCACAATGCTGCCCGAATCGTTGAAAATTAATTCGCTGCGCTACGACAAAATCGTTTCTTCCCAAAACAACCGGCCATACCCGACACCGCAGCTTAGTATGTCCGGGACGCTTAATTTTCTTGATAACAACAACGTAGGGTTCCAAAATTTTAAGGTAAAAACCCAAACCCCGACGGATGCCAAGATTTTTAATATAATTTTTAGAAAACCGATTATGAAGCAAGGGCTTTTTAACTCGGATTTGGTCATAAACGGTACGGCTGCTGACCCGAAAATCCTTGGCACATTTGATATTACAAGTATTGAGATGCCGTTTTTTGATGCGTTGATTACCGATATCAATATGAGATTTAAACCCGGGATTGTTAACATAACCTCCAAAGGTGTTGTCGTGTCAAACCCGATGACCCTTGAAATTGCGGCCAAAAACAGTTTTCTGCCGCCGTATGTGATTAATGATTTGAAACTGGATATGGCGGATTTGGATATAAACAAAATAACCAATATGATGCGCGATTACGAGGTGGAAACCATTCGCGGCAAGGGTAAATCTGAGGGTGAGTATATAGATATTACGCAGCTTGTTATCCGCAATGCCGTGATTCTTGCGGACAAAGTGACGGTTCGTAACATCAACGCGGATAATTTTTCGGCGCATTTGAGCCTTGATAACAAATCGGCGCTGAATGTGAAAACGTTCAAGTTTGATATCGCAAACGGGCTGGTCAACGGTGATTTGAATTATAACCTGCTCAGCCACAATTCAAAATTGAATATTAATCTTCGCGACGCCAACGCATCAATGATGACAGAGGCGCTGTTTGATTTGAAAGGTCAGATTTACGGGTCAATGACAGGTGTTGCCAATCTGGCTTGCAGCGGCAAAACCTACGAAACCTGTTTGCAAACGCTTTCGGGGGCGGGCTCGTTTAAGGTTGCAAACGGCAAGATGCCAAAACTCGGGTCATTGGAGTATCTTTTAAAGGCCGGAAACCTTGTACAAGGCGGGTTTGGCGCGCTGTCGTTCAACAGTCTTATGGATCTGCTTGTTCCGTTAAAGACGGGCGAGTTTGAAAGTATTGACGGTGATATCGCCATACACGGCGGGGTTGCGGACACTATTAATATTTACTCGCGGGGCAAAGATTTGAACATGTATATGAGCGGGTCGTATAATTTAGTCGGTTCCGTTGCGGATATGGACATTTTTGGGAGCCTCTCAAAAGATGTGACAAGCGTTGCCGGCAAGCTGCGCAACGCGTCTTTGAACTCGCTTTTTAACACAATCCCCAGCGCCGAAGATTTGCCGGCCAACAGCGGTTTGAGCAAAATCCCGAGCGCCGGTAACGTTTACAGACGGTTTATGGTTGAGGTTTTTGGGGACATCAACGGCGACAACTACATCCAAAGTTTCAAGTGGGTAAAATAGGCCGGGCCGGTTCTAAATTCGGGTTCTATATGGTACGCCAAATTACCCGTGATGCTACTTGATAAATTTTGTAAAATGCGCTAGAATATTTATGTAATGAAAAATGTAAGAGCTTTAATTTTAATAGCCGCGTTGGCAATAGGGTTAAATATTCAGGCCGCTCCCGTCAGTGCGCCGGCTAAACAACCGCAGGTGACATACCAGCAGGTGAACGCGCTTGATGTGGTTGCACGTCCGGGGTTCTACCTGAACAAATTCGTCACGGTCAAAGGCAAATTTGACAAATTCTCCACGCTCGGGCTTGATTACAAACCTGCGTTCAGAAACTCGGATGAATACATATCGTTTCTTATCCAACGACCTGATGTAAAAGACCATAATGTGCCGCTTTCGGAGATGAAGATTTTTATTAAACGGAAAGAGGCTGAAAAATATATTGACTTAAACCCCGGCGATGAAGTGGAGTTTTCCGGCAGAATGTTTTCTAACGCATTGGGCGATGTTTGGCTGGATGTGGAAAAGTTTACCGTTTTGACTAAAAAGCCTAAAAAGGTGTAAAATGGTAAATGCAGGTGTGCCGCAAGTAACGGCTAACCGGCGTAATAGGAAAAAATAATGAGCAACGAAGTATATTTGACAATACACGGGCATTTTTACCAGCCGCCCCGCGAAAACCCTTGGCTGGAAGCAATTGAGTCGCAAGACAGTGCCGCGCCGTTTCACGACTGGAATGAGCGGATTAACAAAGAATGCTACAACCCCAACTCCGTCTCAAAAATCGTTGACAGCCGCAACAGAATAATTGATGTTGTGAATAATTACTCATATATGAGCTTTAATATCGGTGCCACGCTGATGTCGTGGATGGAGCAGTTTGCACCGTTGACCTATGAGCGGATCTTAGAGGCCGACAAAAAAAGTTTAGCCAAGCACAACGGGCACGGTAACGCGATTGCGCAGGTTTATAACCACATGATTATGCCGCTTGCAAACGAAAACGACAAGCAAACTCAGGTGATATGGGGGCTGCGTGATTTTGAACGCCGGTTTGGCCGCAAACCCGAGGGTATGTGGCTTGCCGAAACAGCCGTGGATGACGATACCTTGCGGGTGCTGGCGCAGCACGGGGTAAAGTATACCATCTTGTCGCCGTTTCAGGCGCTGCGTGTGCGCGGGCTTGATGATAAAAATTGGCAGGATGTAAGCTGGGGTAACGTTGACCCTGCGCGCGCTTACAGGTACAATATCAAGTCCGCGCCGGGTGAGTATATTGATTTGTTTTTCTATGACGGCGCGATTTCGCGCTCGGTGGCCTTTGATGAGCTGTTAACAGACGGCAACAAGTTTTCACGCAGGCTTGGCGAGGGAATATCGTGCAACAGAGATTACGCGCAGCTTGTCAACATTGCAACCGATGGCGAAAGCTACGGCCACCACACAAAATTCGGCGATATGGCGCTGGCGTATTTGTTGAAAGTTAAGGCAAAAGACGAAGGTTTCACAATCACCAACTACGGTGAGTATCTTGAAAAATACCCGCCTGTATGCGAGGCCGATATTAAGGAGGCATCATCGTGGAGCTGCTGTCACGGGGTCAAACGTTGGACTGAGGACTGCGGCTGCTCAACCGGCGGCCACCCGGGCTGGAACCAAAAATGGCGCAAACCCCTGCGTGCAGCGCTTGATTATCTGCGTGATGAGTTTATTGGGTTATTTGAAGAAGAGGGCAAAAAATACTTTGTTGACCCGTGGGCGGCAAGAAATAATTATATAGATGTAATTCTAGACCGCAAGTCGGTTAAGAAATTCCAGAGCGCGAACTGTATGCCAAGATTAACCGAACTGCAGAAGGTCAAAGCGATTGAACTGTTGGAAATCCAGCGTCAGGCGATGCTTATGTACACAAGCTGCGGCTGGTTTTTCTCGGAGTTGTCAGGCATAGAGCCCGTTCAGGTGCTTAAATATGCGGCGCGTGCGATGCAGCTTGCCGCGCGCCTGACCGACAAGGATTTTGAGACAAAGTTTTTGGATATCCTATCTGATGCCAGAAGCAATATTTACGAGCAAGGGGACGGCCGCGATATTTTTGAGCGCTACGTGCGCCCGTCGGTTGTGGAATTAGAGCAAATCGCCGCGCTGTGGGCAATATCGTCGCTTTATACGGATATGGACGATAAAGAGGACGTTTACAGCTACACGATAAAGCGCAATGCCTACAAAAAAATGAAAAAAGGCAAATCATCGTTTGTTATCGCCAACATTGAGGTGCAGTCAAAAGTCACGACCCGCCGGGTAAATTTGGTCGTTGCGCTGGTTAAATTCTCAAGCGGAGATTTCCACTGCGCGTTTAACCAATACACGACAGAGGCCGAATTCAAAAAAATGAGAACAGAGTTGATGAGTATATTTATGCTTGATGAGCAGACGCAGATTATTCGTGCGATTGACAAAAGCTTTGGCAGTGAATATTTTACGCTGAAAGATATTTTTATTGAGGAGCGTCAAAAGATTCTTGAAACTATGCTGAAAGGCAAAATAGATAAGTTTGCCGCGGCCTATCAGGATATGTATGACGAGGGCAAGGGCTCGATTTATCATCTGCGCAAATTGGGGCTGAAAATACCGGAGGAGTTCAAGATTTCGGCGCGGTACGCTTTGAGCCATCAGTTTAACGATCTTGTAGAACTACCATTGGACGATGAAGTAATATCGCAGGCCGCAGAAATAATTTACGAAGCACACGTGATTAATGTTGTGCTGGACAAACAGCCGGCGAACGAATTTTTCAGCCAAAAACTTTTGCGCCGGATAAAAAAGCTGGTTGACAATTTTGATACAAAACAGGCGCAAAAAACGATTGAATTGTTTGACAAACTTGAACAGTTGGAGATGGAAGTTGATATTGCAGAGGCGCAAAACCTTTATTTCAATAAGGTTTTTCACCGTACGAGCGAAATCCTTGAAACAACAAAAGATATAAAATTTGCCCGGATGATTTTGCGAATCGGCGAGCGGTTAAACATCAATACCGAGTTTTACCAGCAAAAATTGGACAAGGTTCTGGTATCAAGTTAACTTTTGTAACATAATCCGTAACTTTTTAAAGTTCATGGCCAAAAACTCCGATATAGATAACAGTTAAAGGAGTACGGTTTATGTTAAAAAAGCTTATAACACCTTCGTGTAATGTATGCGATAGCGTGGAATTGATATTAAGAGGAGCACAAAAGCGCCGGAGTGTGGCGCTGGCGTCCGCAAAGATGATTAACGCGGATGCGGGAGTTGCAGCAAGACTGCACGCAATCAAGTAAGAAGCGAGAGTATTTATGAAAAAGCCGGTGAAAACCGGCTTTTTTTATTGTGGGTTATTATTTAGGCAATTTTTCCATGCGTATATACTTTATATATAAGTATATAATTAAGAGGAGAACATTTTTATGACAGGACCAATTGACGGCAAAAAACCGCTAGACAACGCTTTGCTAAACCAAGGCAACACACAACCCGCGGCGCAGCCGACAAAGGCAATAACGGGTTCGGTTTGGTCAAACGGCAAAACAACCGTCGGCAGCATGGCCTATGACAATATTATGTTCAACGAGGATGGCACAAAAGCAACTGTTACAGGTGATTTACGGGCTTCTTCCGACGGCTCAAAGCGTAATCTCGGCTTTGGTGTCGGCGGTAGTATTGAAAAAGATCTGGGCAACGGATTTTCTGCCTACGGCGGCGCGCGTATCGGCGGAAGTTTTGATATCACAGAGCAAAAGTATGACAATCAAATAGCTGCTATGAACAAAGCAAACAACACGCCGAAAATAGAAATTGATCCTGCGCTGGATGTAACAGGTACGGCCGGGGTTAAATATCAGGCCAACGAGCACCTTGCACTTTATGCCGAGGCAGAGGCCGGCGCTCATATTACTCTTGACGGCGCTACCTCAAATCTTAAAGTCGGCGGCGGCGCTGAGGTCAAGACCGGTAAAAACCAGGCGATTTCTCTTGGGCTCAACTCAGGTGACTTGCTATCAGACGAACGAAGGCCCGAAGGCAAGATTTCTTACAAAATCAGCTTTTAATAAAACAGTCAAAGCCCCTTTTGGGGCTTTTTTAATGTTTCTTAATAGTTCAGGCAATTTTTCTTTTGAGGGAGCTTTATGTAAGCATGATTGTAGATAGAATTTCATTAAACCTCAACAATACAGTTTTTGCGCCCGTGAAAAAGCAAACATTTACGTCAAATCCCGCGGCGGCAGAGAATGCGCAAATAAGCTCCGAGGCGAGCGCTGCGATAAGAAGTGCTGTGCTGCCGGCAGTCAAAACGCCGGTTGAATCTGTTGAAACTATAACCGCTGACTTGAAAAAACTCGGTATTGAGGCGGAGTTTAAGGATGAAATCCAGGCGGCTGTCACAAAAGAGGCGATATATGATTTTATTGAATTGGGCAATAGTCCAGAAATATTTGAAGGGTTGAAGATTCTGGGAACAGATTGGTTTGGCAGCCTGGATAATCCATGCCGCGCCGGAATAGATTACACCAGAGAAGGCGAGTTTTTTCTGAAACTGGACAGTCAATTTGACTGGTCAAAATTACAAGAACAAGTACAAGAGATGTATGATTCAGGCCAAATCTGCTCTAATAACAAGAAAGCACCTATTTATGAAGGTTTGGGGCGGTTTTTGTATTTTACGATAATTGATCAAAACGATTATCTGGCCAACACAAAACCAGGCAGTCTGCCGGATAAGGACATAGCTTTGGCAAACCAATTGTCCTCTAATGCAAAAGAAAGCAGCGCCAACTTCCACTCGGCGTACATTGCGGCCAGAATGTGTAAAATTGAACTGCCGAAGAAGATAATTTGGTCTTTCTTGAAATTTCCGCAGCCGGTTCCGTTGGAAAGGAAGGTAGACACCGTTTGTAATTTTGAAACTTGTCAGCAGGCGCAAGAATATTTGAAAGATAAATACGGGATTGAAGCGGAATTTGCCGACACGACTCAGGCAAATCTTTGTGCGGGAACCATGGAAGATTTTATCAAACTAAACAATGACCCAAAAATATTTGACGGGTTAAGAATCCAGATTATGACAGAAGATGTTGAAAAGGAATATCTAAAAGCAAAGGGTTATATAGGACGCCTAGGCGGACTGGTTAGTCATTCAAACCACTATGATACAAATAACAATACGCTAGAGGATTTAACCTTACGATTCCCCGGAAAACCTGAAACCATTGATGAGCTGTCAAAAGATTACAGTTCAGGACTCCATCCTAGTGCCAATATGAAACAAACTTTTGACCATGAGCTGGCGCATTGGCTGCACGCAAAAAAGGCTCCGCTTTTTTACGTCCTTGTTGGTGGCATTGAAAATGCCGGAAAAGATCTTTCAGGCAGAGTTTCAGGCTACGCACAAATGGATATTAAAGAATTTGTAGCGGAATATGTCACAGGAAGAATGTCCGGAGCAACCTACCCCAAGGTTGTTGATGAAATGTATCGTCAATTCAACGGCCCTGATTTGAAGTTCTCGTAGAACTACGGCTTTATCAAAAATTTAATCGCTTTGCCTTCAATATGCTTGTGCATGGCGTATTCAACATCGGGTAGGCCAAGCGTTCCGGTTATGAGTTTTTCCACCTCAATTTGCCCGGATGCGATGTAATCAAGCGCCTGCCGGAAGTATTCAGGCGTGTGGTGGAACACGCTCAAAGTCTTTATATCACCGTAGTGCATCGCGGTTGTGTCAAAAGTCGCCTTGGAGCCCGCTTTGCAGCCGCCGAAAAAATGCACTGTGCCGCCCGGCCGCACCGTTGTGAAAATCTGCTCCCAAATCTCGGGCAGCCCGACGCACTCAATCGCAACGTCAAGCCCGCGCCCCTCGTCTGAGAACGCCTTAAAAACTTCCTCAGGGTTGTCGGTTTTGGTCAAATCCACCACCTCGTCTGCCAAGGCAAAATCACGCGCCATTTGGAGCTTCAAAGGGTTTCTGCCGGCCGCAATAACGCGCGCGCCTTTGAGTTTGGCAAGCCGTGCAAACATCAGCCCAATCGGCCCGATTCCGATAATCCCGACACTTTGCCCCGGTTTTATCCCGGTTCTTTCAATCCCGTGGACAACGTTTGCCAGCGGCTCGCAAAATGCCGCCTTCTCAAGCGGCAAATTTTTTGGCACAATGAGCATATTTTTTTCAACTATGCGCGCCGGAACAGTTATATATTCGGCATACGCGCCGTTGAGCAAATCAAGGTTTTCACACAGGTTGTATTCTTGATGCTTGCAAAAGAAACATTTCCCGCACGGTGCGGAGTTTGCCGCCACAACGCGGTCGCCTTTTTTGAATTTTTTCACACCTTCGCCCACTTGCTCAACAACACCCGCAAACTCGTGTCCGAATCCCGACGGGGTTTTCTTGATTAAAACCGGGTGTCCGCGCATAAAAGTCTTAACATCCGTGCCGCAGGTGAGCGCGGCCTCAACTTTTACCGTAACCTCGCCCGCGCGCGGCGGATGGGCGGCGATCTCCTCGTATCGTATATCTTGTGGTTTATAATATCTTACAGCTTTCATCTTATTTTAATATACGCCTTAAATGTTTTATTTTCAATAGTGTCCGCAAACGCCTGATTTATGTGCTCAAAATCGTAAATTGTTGAAAAACCCTTGACATCAACTTTGCCTGCGGCAAGCAAATCCAGCGAGGTTTTTAAATCCGCGGGTGTCGGCGAATAGCTGCCAAGGACGGTGAGTTCACGGTAGTAGATTTCGTTGTTCGCGTAACCGGTGTTAGCGGGTGTGCTGGAAAAGACGATTATTTTGCCGCCGTCGCGTACGGATTTGAGCGCGGTATCAAGCGCCGCGTCAGCGCCTGATGTCATAAAAACTGCATCAACAGCGTCTTGGGCAGGTTCAAATCCGGCCATCCTGTCCGGCCGCACATCATAGCCGTAAGTCTTCACGCCAAACGCCTTTAAGGCCTGCGCCATAATGTTTCCGATTGAGCCAAACCCCACAACCAGTGCGGTGTTTATCTTTCCGGCGCGCCGGATTGCGCGCACGCAGCACCCGAGCGGCTCGTAGAACGCTGCCTCGTCATCAGTCAAGTGCTCAGGTTTTTTGTGCGCAACATTTTGCAGGTGTTCTTCGGATAGAAAAACATACTCGCTAAACCCGCCGGGGACAATGTTTGTGGCCTTAAAATGCGCGCACATGGATTCGCTGCCACTTTGGCAAAATTCGCACCTGCCGCATGGCACATGGTGCGATGAAACAATTACATCACCCGGTTTAAAACCGGTGTCGGAGTCGATTTCTTTAATACGCGCAACAATCTCGTGGCCCAGAACCGTGCCGTTAGCCGCAAGGTTTTGCCGGAATTTCACAATATCCGAGCCGCAAAGCCCGCATCCTAAAACCTCAACAACAGCGCCTTTTTTGCCGTTCAATTTGATGTCTTCCGGCCGATTTATTATTACTATTTGGCCGTTTTCTACGATTGCCGCTTTCATTTTTTCATTATATAATAAAAATGTGGTAAAAATCAGACGTTCAAATTTGTTTTCACGGAACTCATTTGTCGCGGTCAGCGGCGATGAGGTTTTGGCGCAAATAAAATTTGAGCGTGCGGGCAAGATTGATATCACAGAGTTTACGTTCAGCGATATTGAGGCGGCGAAAAAACTGGCAGAACACGTTTTGTCCAAATACAAGATGCCGTTTAAAATTGCCGTTGATGAAACGGAAAAAGAGCTTGTCGGGTTGTTGATGTCGCTGGGGTTTCGCCAGTGCCTGACCGAATCTTTGTGGAAAGTCGGCGAGATTGACGCCGAGGCGCTGCCGTACAGAAGGTTCAAAAAATCCGACGCAAAATCCGCTGCCGCACTCTACAACGATGAACTTATAAACCATTTTCGCTCGTCACTTGAGCGCACAAAAAGCGAATTTAAAACCGGCTACATTCTTGAAAGTACCGGCCGGCCAATCTCATACCTTTCGGTTGAAAATTCAGTCGCCGAGTTTTCTAACAGCAGCGGTTATGATATCCCAATAGACGGGATTTTGGCATTTGCGGGTGCGCAGTTTGTAAAACTTAAAAAATATACCACAAACGATTTTGAAAAATACCTGACAGAGCGCGGTTTTGAACGCATTCAGACAAAAATAATATTGGTTAAAGATTTTTACAAACCCGTAAAACATTGCACAAATACGTTGTCGTGTTTTTTCTTCCGCAACCTTTCAAGTCACGGATGTTCATGATATGATAGAGTCATGTTCAGCACGGATACAGTTTATGAGATAGTTATATTTTCTGTCGGTGACACCAAATCGGGCACCAAGATGGGCAAATTGCAATTAAAAGATCCGGGTGACGGCTCGCTTTTGAACTGCATTTTGTGGGAGGAGACGCTGGGCCGCTATGAGAGCAAAGTCTTTCGCAGCGGGAATCTTGTGCGTATTGTATCTGCAACATTCAACGAAAAGTTCAATAACTGCCTGATTTCCGCGCTTGAATTGGTCAAAGAAGCCAGGGCCGGGCTCGATAAATGCCAGCGCGAGGCGGCGTTCAAAGAGTTTGATGCGTGGTTTGAAAAAATCAAAAACGATAAAATGCGCAGCTTTTTGCAAAAATATTTTAAAGAACATGAGGAGCTTATCAAAGTCGCGCCGGCCGCAAAACTGATGCACCACAACTACGTTGGCGGGCTGATGGTGCACACGCTGGAGACATTAAGATACGCGCAGGTGAATATTGACGCTTCGGATTACACATTCAACACAGACGATATTTTTACCGCTTGTATTTTGCACGATATCGGCAAAATTTTTGAATACAAAATTGATATTGAAAGCGGGCTGGTTGATTATGATGAAAATTTCAAAAAAGACTGGCTAACGCACTCGCAGTACGGGTTTTCAATCTGCATGCACGAAGGGTTCAAGCAGGTTGCGCGTATGATTGCAGCGCACCACGGCAGAGCCGATTGGGGTGCGATTATTGACCTTGACAGCAGAGATATTGAATCCGAATTGTACTTTTTACATCTGGTGGACAATTTGTCGGCGCGGTTTGGCCAAATTAATGTTGGTATGCTGGCAGTGTGAAACTGAGCCTTGCCCACTTGCCGCGGCTTTTGGCGTTAATTGTCCCGTCGTGCGCGTTGATTACGCGTTTTGAAATATACAAGCCAAGCCCTGTGCTGCCGCGTTTGCTGAAATTTTGGTTAAAAATTTCCTCGGGGTTTTCAATCCCGCGCCCGTAATTTTTTATACTCAACGTGAAATTACCCCATTTTTTGTGCAGCTTAATTTCTATTTTCGTATCTTTTTTCGCGTGCTCGGCTGCATTGACCAGCAAATTGTACACAACCCGTTTGATCTCAAAATAGTCCGCGTTGATGTTTACATTTTTCAGTTTGCAATCAAACACCACGGTTTTTGAATCAAGCAAACATCTTGTCTCATCAATACATTCGCTCACAAGGCTTTTCAGGCAAAAATCACTTCTGCGCAGCGTCAGGATACCTGTTTCAAGTTTGTATTTGCCAAGAATATTATCAACAAGGTTCTTCATATAGTTTGCCGCGCCGATGATTTCGTTAATAAGTTCGGTACGCTTGCTCATATCCTCTATGTTGCGCAATTGTTTCAACGCAAGGATTTCGGCGTTGATTGGTGATTTCAAATCATGTGCAACCATGGCCAAAAATTCTGTTGGGGTAGGTTCGGCATAAATCGTGTTCATAAGTTTGATTATATTTTTGGATTGCAAATTCTTCTACTACCCGACCGGGCTATTTTAATAATAAAAAAAACCGGCTGAGAGCCGGCTTGTAAAATAGTTTTTTAAAGCTTACTCAATAACGATAACGTTTACAGGGCAAGCATCAGCAGCTTCCTTAACGCAAGCCATATTGTCTGCAACAGCTGCCTGGTTGACTACTGCAATGTCTTCAACTGTGAACACCGCTTCGCAAATAGATTCGCAAGCGCCGCAAGAAATGCATCCATCTTCAATTTTTACTGACATAATTCTTTCTCCTTTTTTAATTTACGTAAACGATTGTAGCATAAAAAATACCGCGCATCAAGTGCGCGCTGACATGTGCCGGCGGATAATTTTTGCAACATTATCAAACCCGTGGAGCAGCCCGAGGTCGCCTGTGCCGTCGCCGTAAATCAATAGCGGAACGTATTCGCGTGTGTGGTCGGTGCCGGCTGTTGTCGGATCGCACCCGTGGTCGGCTGTGATAATCAGCAAATCGTCCTGTGTCATCGCCGCCATAATTTTGCCAAGATACGAGTCAACCTCTTCTATCGCCCGGCCGTAACCTGCGGCATCGTTGCGGTGGCCAAACAGCATATCGGTGTCAACCAAATTTGTGAAAATTAACTTTTCTTTGGCGCTTTTTACCGCGTCAAGCGTCAGCTCCAACCCTTCACGGTTTGAGCCGGTGTGCACCGCACGAGTTACACCCGAGCCCGTGAAAATATCTTCAATCTTGCCGATACCGTATGTGCTGTTAAGCTCGTTCAAAAGCGTGTGCGGCGGCGGCATTGAATAATCGCGGCGGTCTTTTGAAATCCGGGTCGGTTTGCCGTCAATCACTTTGTAAGGTCGAGCAATCACGCGCGAAACATTATAATCATCCACAAGACAGCGCGCAATTTCGCACCACCGGTAAAGCGTTTCAAGCGGTATCAAATCCGTGTCAACCGCGATTTGAAAAACACTGTCCGCGCTCGTGTAAACAATCGGAAATTTTGTCAGATGGTGCTCATCGTTAAATTCTTCAATAACCGCGGTGCCGCTCGCGGGTTTGTTTGCCAAGACGCCGCCGCATCCGGTCTCGGTAATAAATTTGTCAATCAATTCCGCAGGGAACCCATTCGGGAAAGTTGAAAACGGTTTGTCCAAAACCGCGCCGGCCAGCTCCCAATGTCCGGTTGTTGTGTCTTTTCCTTTGGATTTTGGCGCCATTGTGCCGTATTTTGCAATCGGCGCCGCGGCAGGCGCAACACCTTTAAAATTCTGTATGTTTCCAAGCCCCATTTTCTCCATATTGGGCAGATTCAATCCGTTGTTGAACTCACATACGTTGCGCAGTGTGTTGCACTCCGGTGCGTCGTTGTATTCGGCGCAATCGGGCATAGCGCCGATTCCCATTGAGTCAATCACAATCAAAATCACACGTTTCATTTGCTGCCACCGCCGCCCAGATTAATTATTTTATAGGCGTTAAATTCCAGATTGCCAAAAATAAGTTTGACCTGATTTTCGTTATGCTCGATTAGTTTTACAAAGTTGATATTTTTTTCGCCAAAATCATCGTTGACCTCTGTGACCGGCATCTGCGCAATCAGGTAGTGCGCCTGATAGAATTTCAAAACCGTTTTACCGTCAATTATTTCGCCCTTCACCTGATAATGCCCGCTCGGCAGGACTTTGTTCTCAATCACAAGGTCAAGCGGTATCGGGATGACGGGGAGCTCTTCCGGCACATCGTTGATAAAATCCGTCTCGTTACTGTCTCGGTATTTTTCGCCTTTCGGGATGTTTTTATTTTTCTTTGGTTTTCTTTTTAGCTTGCTGTCTATTGCTTTTTGGAACTCGCTATCGGTTACCATAGGTGCGGCGTTTGGCTGTGCAAGGTTTGCGTCAAAATCTCCCCACGCATCTTCTTCGCTTGCAAAAACAACCGGTGCGCAAAGCAAAATTGATATAAGTAAAATCTTCTTCATGTTTAATAGTATAGCACATTTTCGCACCTACATCAAACGGATGATTTTTGCTAAATTTGCTTTACTTAAATTGAATTCGTAATATATAATGATATTAAAATATTGACTAATGTAGAAAAACCATTAAAAGAAAAAACAGGTAGTTAAAAATATATAGGAGAAAAAACTATGGGCATGGCAGCATCACAAGCAAGATTTTTAGGCTTGGCGGCAAGGAAGACAAACGTTGAATACGAAGGTCAGCAGATTAACCAAGCGCGTGTGGCGCTGGCAAACCAGTCTGCCGCGACATTCAATGAGATGTTGGGTATGTCTGTACCGACAGCTCCTGATAAAACGAAGTTCGCAAAACTTCAATACTCTTATACCGACGGTACTTACGGTATGGCGATAAGCGACCTTGCGCAACTGATAAACGATCCGGAAGGTTACAACTATACCGCGACAAAATACTATATGGCCGAAATGTACGAAGGTATAGAGTCAAAACGTACGCACCCGCAAGTTGTTATGACTGAGATGAGAGATGCTGAATCGTTTATGGTTCCATCCGGCTCTATCACCACCGACCCTAAAAAACCGGGTCTGTATTTCAAAGACAGTATCAACGATCCTGCGGTAAAAACTTCTTATTCGCAGTACAACCCGACCAACCCGACTCACAGAAACGAGTGGGAAAGAATCCTTGAACAATACAGCGACCAATATCCGGGGCTAAAAAGTATCCCGCCGGAAGACCTTCGTGTAATGCGTGACCCTGACGACGGTCTTTATAAATTTACAACGGTTCAGGCGCTGCGAGCTGCCGCAAGTTCAGGCTCTACTGTCTCTAATGCAGAAGGCCTTAACAACCAGATGATGGTCAGCCAGCAAGGTCAAATCACAGGTTATGCCTATGCTGCGCACGACGCGCTCAGCCACGCAAGAGATACGGTTTATAACGATTATGTTGTGGGTACAGGTACCGCAGGTGATCCGACGACTTATACCGGAATCTTCGCCGACAGCCCGTCAATTCTGGCTTTGGTTGAAAACGGCGGTGATATCCAAACACTTTTGACCAACGCGTTGATTGGTATAGACAGCGCGGCGAATCAGTTCCCTCCGACCTTTGAAGGTTTGAGCGGCGCAGAAGAACAGGCAAGAACTCTTGCTAATTATTCTGATATTTTGCAGGCTACTTTGCAGGCGGAATTAAATAAAATTGCCCAGCAGCAATCTGCTGCGCAGTCCGATTATGATGCTGCGCAAAATCTTGCTAACAGTCTGGGATCAGAGTTTGGTGTTGCAAACTCAGGTTTGTCTGCTGCGCAGCAGGCGTTGGCAGATGCACAAGCTGCTGAAATTGCGGCTTATACCGGCTTGTACGGCGGTACTGCTGCGTACGGCGCTAACGGTCTTGAAGCCCAATTCGGTCCTAATTCCACCGACCCTGCTATTGCAAGCCTGTTTTTTGTTGACGGCGACACAACAAAAGGTCTGATTCCGATATCAGAATTGGATCCTGCGGTCCATGGGGCTGCGGTTGGCCCGGGTAAAGTTGCTGATTTGTTTGCTGCGGAAGCTGCATATACGAGCGCTATTGACGGTTCGCAGTACGAACAGGAGCTTGAAAAACTTTATGGTATGGTGGACGACGGAGAAGGGAACCCTGTTGTAGGTAATCCTAACAACTATGCACCCGGCAGTATAGAAGCCAACTACCAAACTGCCAAGGCAGCGCTTGATGCTGCGTTGCGCTCAGGTGATCCCGCTAACCCGGGTCTTGCTGAAATTCAGGCACAGATAGATGCAATGTCACCTATATACAATTATTATAAACAAACAGAAGAAGCAAAGTATAATGCGTTATATGGCGCAGGTGTGGACGAAAACGGCCAACGGCTGTACGGGCCTGATAACGTTGCCTGGGACGGTTATGAACCGGCTGCACCAACCAGTGCACAAGGTCAATTGAATGCTGCTCTGGCCGCAGATGCCACTGCATCAGCTAATTTGACTGCAGCGCAAGCATCTTACACTAATGCGGTGAACAGTTTGCCTACCTTGCAAGGAGCTTATAACGGCCAATACAACAGTATTTACGGAACAGGTACTCCTACGTTACCGGATCCGGCAAGCCCTTGGGGTCAATATGTTGACGCCGTAGATGCTTACAGCATTGCAAATGGTGCAATTGGGCCTACAAGCCCGGTAGTTGCTGCCTACAACCAAGCAAATGCTGCTCTGTCAGGTCCAAAAGGCGCTTTGGATGGCGCATATGCCGCAGAAAGAGTTGCGGTAAACGGCGTTCTGCCGGGTGCCTACGTTGACGGTACAGTCCTTGCCTTTGATACAGCTTTGCAGACATTTAAGGATGCAAACCCTGCAGATCACGCGGCATATTATACTGCTAAAAATGCTTTGATAACCGAAGCCAATGCGATTGCAAGCGGCGGTGATGATGCTGCAACTTATGCAACAAATATTCTTAACGCATTGAATTCTGCGGATGAAACAGCTGCGGAAAATGCGGTATACGGTGCCGGCGGAAATCCTACAGCTCCTGAAGCCGGTAGTTTGATGTCATTGTTCAACGCAGCACAGACAAACTTGACCACCGCACAAAACGCGAATAATGCAGCTTTGACAGCTCGTAACAACGCTTACACGTCTTTGTACGGTGTAGCTTACACTGGTACAACTGTGGGTATGCCGCCTGCTCCTACTGCTGCGCAGCTTGCTGACCCTGCCAATACCAGCCCTATGGGTGTATTGACAAAGAACCAAAATGCTTTGACTGCAGGTATTAATGATGCCAGAGCTCAGCACAACACACTTTACGGCGGTCCGACCTATGGTCCTCCGATAGCTGACCCTGCCAACCCTACGGGTGCACTGCTGGTTCCGGGTAACGCTGATCCCAACGCTTACGGACCTAGCAGCTTGTTTGCGGCAGCAGCGAATGCGAATACGGCTTTGGGTGTAAACGACGGGATACCGTCAGCTGACACCGTATACGGCAGATACAATATAGCTACTGCAGAATATACAGCTGCGGAAGAAGCTCTCGGTGATGTGGCTGACCCGGCCTCTTTGGCGGGTAGTTATGCCGCTTTGGCTGATGCAAAAGAACTTAAGCAGGAAGAAATAGGACAGCTTTGGGCAAACCTTTACGGTAACGGCATATATGATGCTGACACACACGGTTTGTACGGAGATGCCAGCTGGAACTATCCGTGGGGACCTGAGAACCCATGGGGACACGGACCTACTGCGGACCCGGACGACCCTAGTGCTGTAAGCCCTGCCGGACAACGTCAGGAAGCCTTAAATGCGATTGCCGCAGCTGACAGTTCAGATGTTATGGCACAGCTTATTGCTGATATGGAAGCGGCAACGGCTGCGGCAGAAGCAGCAAGCATTGCGGTTCAGGATGCAGCCAGTGCAGCGGATGTAAGAGCAGCCGAGCTGGATGTTCAAGAAATAAAATACGGTTTGGACACTAACGCCGATGGCAATGTAACATTAGCTGACGTTGATATCAGCGGTAACGGAGTGTTTGATATCGGTGACCTGTGGGATAACAGCACCGCTCCGCCAACGTTAAATCCGAATGTCGAAATAGGTCCCGATGGAAAATATGTAGCCAAGCTTGGCGATAACAATCTGCCGACTGCTGCCGGTGCTTATCTGGCGGCGCTTGGAAACTTTGGTTCTCCGACTGACTCAGCCGCAGCACAAGCGGCTGCCGGAATGCCTCTTTCAGCCAGCGGTGTACTGAACGATTTGAACGCTCAGGCTGCAGCGGTTAACGATGCGATAGCGGATATTCGTGATGATATTAACGCTACAAAAACGGCTGCCGCTAACGCAACTGAAGCGATGAGCAAAGTCTACACCACCGAAAGTGCGCTGGATTTGGCAAACAATGCGGCAAAAATCGCGCAGGCGGAAGCAATCCTTATGACCAACCCGACGATTGAATTAGAGGCTGCAATTAAAGCTGCTAAAGAAAATCCGTTGGATGATAACCTGGCAAATATAGCGCTTGCGGAATCAATTTATGCGCAAGAGCCGACAAACGAGCACTACCAGCAGCTGCTGGCGGCAAAATACGAGGCGCAGGAGGCTAAATCCGCTGCTGACTCAAATTACTACAACAGCAACGAGGCGCTTACCGCACTGCAGAAACTTCTGGATATTGCAGCTGAGCCTGACGGTATGGATACGCTTGCGGCTATGGTCTACGATGCCGGAGCAACACCGCCAAGAACTCTTGCGGATGCATACACCGCATACAACACAGCAATGGGCGGTTCTCCGACAATTGCAGAGCAAACAGCTGCACGTGCGGCGCTACTTGAAGCTATTAACTCATACAGCCAGACTCCTGCGGGTATAGCAGGGGGTGAATTCACCGAGGAAATGAGTGCGCTGCGCGGAACAACAGCATTTGTTGCTAAAACCGAAGCGGACAGAGTGTTCCTTGAAATATCAAGACAAGTAGAAGAGGCAGAAAGACTCAACGTCAATATGCCGGCACTGCGTGCGGCGCTTGATGCGGCGATTCAAGAGATAGTCGCAAAAGGACCTAACGCAAAAGCTCTGACCGATGCCGCGCTTGCTATCGCGATACAAGCTAACGGCGGCGATATAAACGGCGACGGTGAACTCAACGCGGAAGACCTCTACGGAAACGGTTATCTGGAATTCTTTGTTCCTCCGTCAGTACCGGTTTCTGTCGGTAACTGTCCGGTAGTACCGCTTGACCTGAATGACCCTGAACAAAAGGCGGCGATTGAGCAAATCATCAAGGATTTCCCTGAATCCGAGTTTGCTAAATCTTACCAGCGCGGTTTAGACGCAGGCGAGACCACAATTTACTCTTGGTTTGACCCTCAGGTCGGCAAGACTTACTATGCCTGCATAGAGGACTTGTCAGCCTCTGCAAACGCACCTTTAGACCCAGATCACCCGTCAGAAAACCAGGTCAGATTGACTCAATACAACGCGACTTCAAACAAACGTAAAATTGAATCAGTCCAAAAAGCGTTTGTTGACTTCAACGATATGGGTCGTGCAGAGACGATTAGATTTGAGGATTCATCTCAGGTCTTCACGCTCCACACAGAAACCGTTATTGATGAGTTGGCCTACAACGCCGCGATGAACCAATACACCTACGATGTTAAGATGTACGAAAACAAAATTGAAGAAATCAACGCGAAGACCAAAATCATTCAAGAACAAGACAGAACGCTTGAATTGCGCCTGAGACAGCTTGATACAGAGCAAGACGCACTTCAAACCGAGATGGAAGCTGTTAAGAAAGTTATTGAGAAAAACGTTGAATCTACTTTCAAAACTTTTGAATAACAATAATTGAAGGATAATAAATGAGTTACAGATACGATAGCTACCTTGTAATAGCAAACACGCTCGGCTCTGCCAGTGCAGACGCCAAGGCGCAGTTATTCCAAACTTATGACCAGTTGCGAGACCTCACGGTCTCGGGCTCCGGTCAGGGTACGGGGTTTGAGATGGGTGCGGGGTTTTTGTATAACCTTGCAAGCCTTTTCTCGCCGTCAATGTACGGGACAGTCTTTGGCGCGTCAGAATCCATGAACGTACCGGGGACATCGTATTTCAGCAACACAAATACCGGCTCATCGTACGGGTTGAACTCGTTGTATAATTATTCGGGCTTTCCGAGCGGTGCGGCGCCGTTGTCTATGAACGGCTGGGC
>QMCD01000538.1_pt1 | contig 35015 bp, 29 predicted proteins | sample 1821841 | NCBI WGS metagenome assembly QMCD01 (sample SAMN01991225, study PRJNA193472) | Termite gut metagenome, whole genome shotgun sequencing project. | isolation source: worker | host: Macrotermes natalensis
GCGCTCAAGTGGTATGGATTGGCGAGACTCATAATTCTCCCACTCGCCAACCCGTTTTGGCGCGCAACGAGAGATCTGTCGCGAGGACAAACCGCGCGAAGCGCGGTGGTTACGTTTGCGAGAGAATTTGTCGAAAGCTTGATTTCGTAAAAATTCATGAAACTTTGCGACACGTTCCCCCTTATCAAGGGGGATAGGGGGGCGGAGCGCTGCGAAGCAGAGCGAGGCGGGGTCAGGGGTATCCCCTGCCTAAGTTGCCCAGAAGGGGCGGGAGTCTTCGCAAAGCGAAGACCCCTCTGTCTCGCATCGTTACGATGCCTTTTCACCAAAAAGCGGCGAGAAAAAGCGAACAGAGATTATGTCTGATCGAGTTGTCGACGGATAGATTCTTCGTGCACAGCTTGGAGCACTTTCTCGATAAATTCACGTGGCATGCCCAGGCGCTCCCCCAGTTCGGTCGACACACGTAACATATCGTTATAACGATTCGGTTGCAGGATCAGGATGTGATGCGTGCGTTTGTAGGCGCCGATGCGTTCCACAACCTCCATACGGTCACCCAACAGGTGCACCAACTCAGCATCCAGACGGTCGATCTTGTCACGTAACTCCGATAGCGAAGCTTCGGTATTTTTGTTTGCCGTAAGATCCGCCCCATCCTCACGCAACACCAACCGGTCGACCAGTTTCAAAAACTCATCGGGAGTGATCTGTTGCTCGCGATCGCTCAATGACGTATCGGGATGCGGGTGTACCTCCACCATCAGCCCGTCGAAACCCAAATCGAGTGCCTGTTGGCTCAACGGTGCCACCAACTCACGACTGCCGCCCATATGACTCGGGTCGCACAGCAACCGTAAATCCGGACACCGGCGTCGCAATTCGATCGGAATGGCCCACTGCGGAGGATTGCGGTACACATTACGGTCGTATGTCGAGAAGCCGCGATGCACAGCCGTAATGTCGCGTATACCTGCATTCCGCAATCGTTCGATGGCACCCATCCAGAGCTCCAGATCGGGACACACGGGATTCTTTACCAGTATCGGCACCTCCACGCCACGTAACGAATCGGCCAGCTCTTGCACCGCAAACGGGTTGGCAGTCGTGCGTGCACCGAGCCACAGCATGTCCATGTCGTGGCTCAGTGCGGCCTCAACATGTTGGGGCGTCGCGACCTCCGTCGCGATACGCACGCCGGCCTCACAACGCACACGTTGCAACCACGGCAATCCCACAGCCCCCACGCCCTCGAAACCTCCCGGTTTGGTACGCGGTTTCCACAGTCCGGCACGGAATACATCCACCCTCCCGGACAGTGCATGTGCGGTCTCCAAGAGCTGCTCCTCGCTCTCGGCACTACATGGACCCGCTATCAACATCGGCCTTTTCATCGCCGCAAAGATATACTTTTTCTTTTTCAAGACCTTTCAAAACCGCCGCTTTTTTTACGCGAACTGTCGCTTTTTTGGAAAAAAGCTCCGGCAAAAAACTTCGGGAGATACTTCGTATCTCCACTTACTTGCGCGCGGACAAACGCTTTCAGCGTTCAGTTCCATTTGCTCACGAATTTTTACGAAAACAAGCTTTCGACAAATTCTCTCGCAAACGTAACTACCGCGCTACGCGCGGTTTGTCCTCGCGAGAACGAATCTCTCGTTGCGCGCGCTGCGCGCAAAAATAGAAAAAATCCGCTTGTCCCGTAAAACAAGTTTTGAATCATCTGATCGGAGATCAGATGATTCAAAACGAAATAAAATCACCCCCTCCCCGGGGAGGGGGCAGGGGGTGGGGAAAAAGTATCGTTACGATGCCTTTTCTCCGAAAAGGGTACAGTTGCGTCTTAGGGAAGTAAAAGCGAGCAATTGTGACAAAAAAACAATGGCATTCAATTTGTTTAGGTGTGATAAAAATCAATCACTTAAAACGACACGATTATGATGCGAATTTATGACAGTCTGAAACAGATGCTCATTCCGGAGCTGATTCTCAAAGCCTCAGGGGTGCTGCATGAGGATGAACCCAAGATGGTGAAAGCCGTTCATATGATCTTCCCTTCGATGTTGGGAGGTCTGCTGAAGACGGGTGCCACGCCCGAAGTCGCCAAGGCGATCGACGATGCAGGAAGGTTGCAGGTGGCGGCGCATCTGGAGGATATTTTCGGAGGACACGGTGTGAAGGATCACATGAATGTCGGCGAGCGTTTCGAGAATGCAGTACTGGGTGCTAAAACGGCCAAGTTCCGTGACATGGTGGCCACTCATTCGGGACTCAAGCCGGCCAATGCGGATCGTTTCACGAACTGGATTTGTGCCACGATTGCCGCTTATTTCGGCAACGAGATTTTCCACCACAACGAGACGTTGGAGGGTCTGATGGGACGCCTGTCGAAAGAGAAAGGTGATTTCGCGAGCCATATTTCTGCCGGTGTGTCGAGCCTGTTGGGCCTGGGCGCCATCGTCGGCACGCATCATGCCACCCACAAAACAACTCCCGCACATCCCACCGCGAAACACGAACCCGAGAAGAAAAAAGGTGGATGGGGATGGCTCGTGTGGTTGCTGGTGATCCTGGCGGTACTGTTCCTGCTGTTCTACTGGTGGAGGTGTTGCGACCGTAAGAAAGAGGCGGCCGTACCGGCAGCGGTCGAACATGTGGTGGCACAACCGGTAGTGGAATCCAAATGGCATGACCTAACGCTTCCGAACGGGGTGAGGATCAACGTGTTGCGTGGCAGCCTGGAAGATCAACTCGTCGGTTTCTTGAACTCCGATGAGTACAAAAACGCCACCGAGGCACAACTGAAAGATCGCTGGTTCCACATCGAGACGATCGAGTTCAAGTTCGGCAGTTCGACGGAGTTGGTTCCGGGATCGGACAAACATCTGAAGAATTTCGAGCAGATCCTGAAGGCTTATCCGACGATGAAACTCCGCCTGGCGGGTTATGCCGATAAGGTGGGGAGCGATGCGGCCAACATGAAACTCTCCGAGGCACGCGCCAATTTCATCCGCACGCAGATGGAGAAAGCCGGCGTAAAGGATCAGATCACCACGCAAGGTTTCGGTGAACACTATGCAAAATTCCCTGCCGACGCATCGGAAGAGTTGCGCAGTCGTGATCGCGATATCGCTTTGCGTTTCGTGAAATAACAGTTTTCTGTTCAAACCGTCGCCTTTACTTCCCCAGGAGCCAACTGTCGCTTTTTTGGAAAACCTTTTTTTTAAGACCACCGCTTTTCTCAAAAAGGGGCAGTGGGAGACTTAGGGAAGTAAAAAAGAAAAAGTTATTTGAGGTTCTTTTTACGGATCACGTCGAGCATGTCGTCGGTCATGCTGGACAGGTTCCATTCCGGCTTCCAGCCCCACTCGTCACGGGCACACGTGTCGTCCAACGAATTGGGCCAGCTCGCCGCGATCGCCTGTTTCACGGGATCCACGTTGTAATCCATCGTGAACTCCGGAAGGCGTTTCTTGATCTCAGCATAGATGATCTCGGGGGTGAAACTCATCGCCGTGATATTGAAACTGTTGCGGTGGATCAGCTTTGCGGGGTCAGCCTCCATCAACTCCACACACGCACGCAACGCGTCCGGCATGTACATCATGTCCATATATTCCCCCTGCGGGATGGGACACGTGAATTTACCCGTGCGGATAGCCTCGTAGTAGATCTCCACCGCGTAATCCGTCGTGCCGCCACCGGGGAACGTCACGTTCGAGATCAGGCCCGGGAAACGCACCGAACGCGTGTCGACGCCGTAACGTGTGAAGTAGTAATCGCTCAGCATCTCGCCCGCCACTTTACACACGCCGTACATCGTCGTGGGACGCATCACCGTGTCCTGTGGCGTTTTATCCTTGGGCGACGTGGGACCGAACGCACCGATCGACGATGGAGTGAACAGGGCACAGTTATACTGACGTGCCACTTCGAGCGAGTTATTGAGGGCCCCCATATTGATCTGCCATGCTACTTGTGGCTTCGCCTCACCGACGGCCGACAGGAGTGCCACGAGATTGAAAATAGCGTCTATCTTTTCGCGTGACACAAGCCCCGCCAGCGCCTCGGCATCCAGGGCATCGAGGGTGAAGAAAGGTCCCGTTTCGGCCAACCGCTCGTTGGGACGCACATCCGTGGCAATGACATTCGTGTCACCATAAATTTTACGCAGGTATGTCGTCAACTCGGAACCAATCTGACCTCCCGCACCGACAATCAAAATACGTTTCATCTTTTTCTTGGGTTTATTTCTGTTTTGAATTCACGCAAAGGTATAAAAATTTTTGAGATTACATTTTTTTACCTACTTTTGTCACCCATGCTGTTGTAGCTCAGTGGTAGAGCACTTCCTTGGTAAGGAAGAGGTCGTGAGTTCAATCCTCATCAACAGCTCGTCAGAGGCCCTTTTACGGGGCCTTTATTTTGTTCGAACTATCGCTTTTTTGGAAAACCTCACGCAAATATTTTGAGCAGCAGCTCCTTGAGCAATTCCCCATCGGTAGCCCCTCCGGCATTCATCCCCTTCGACTTGCCATCATACTCACGCAACAGTCCCAGGATGGAGAACACCTTCTTGTTATCCCACTTGGCGGCATTCTGTTTCAGGTCGTTGAGCGCATAGATATTATTCACACGCAGGATCCCCATCAATTCCGAGTCGGAGGGGAACGGCACGCCTTTACGTTGCGAGAGCCACCTCAAATAGTTGATCTGAAACAGTTCGCGGAACAGCCCGAACAGCGACAGTATCGTCACCAGCAGCGGATGCTCCTTGGGGTTTTTGGCGAAGTGATCGGCAATGTACATCGCACGTCCCACGTTACGCACTCCCACAGCCTTCATCAATTCGTAGTTGTTGTATTCGCGCGAGATACCGATATTCTCCTCGATCTCCACTTCGGTGATCTTCTTCACTCCCTCGGGAAGACGCAACATCAGTTTGTCCAGCTCGCCGGTGATGCGCGCTATATCGGTACCGAGATGCTCGACCAGCATGGCGGTAGCTTTCGTGTCGATGGAGAGTCCGCGTGCCGTGATGAATTGCGTGAGCCACGTGCCGATCTCGTAGTCGCGCGGCCGCACCGATTCCAACACCACGCCTCCCGACAGCACCGATTTATAGAGCGCCGAACGCTTGTCGACGTTTTTGTCCTTGTGACACAGCACCAACAGCGTAGTCGCTTGCGGCTTGGAGGTGTATACGGAGAGTTTTTCGAGCTGTTTGAGGTGCTGCGCCTCGCGGACGATGATCACCTGCATGACCCCCATCATCGGCATCTGTCGACAGAGGTTCGTCACAGCACCCGCATCGCTGTCGCGTCCATAGACGACGATCTGCGAGAACGAACGTTCGGCTTCCCCCAACACGGTCGTGGCGAGCTGTTCGGCCAGCATGTCGATAAAGTACCCCTCCTCGCCCATCAGCAGATACACGGGCGCATATTGCCGTGCGGCGATGTTCTTTTGCAGCACCTCGGACGCCACGACCGTGTCTTTGAATTTTATGGTACTTTTCGCCATTTTTCTGTTTTTTAGGGTCGCTTTCCGCACCTCCTTGTCATTCGCTCGGTTACGTACGCAAGTACGCGCCCTCGCTCTCTCCTACGCTCGGTGCAAAAATCCCTCCCTAAAATTCCAGAAAAAGAAATTGTCGAGCATTCTGTTTTTAAATCACCTCCCTTACAATTCTCAACACATTTTCCGTCCCACGGGTGAGCGCGTACCGTGCGTCGATGCGCCTGCCGACGACCCACACGATCTCGCCGCCGGACAGGAGCACGAACTGTCGATTTTTCTCGGGTAGGGATACTTTTTCGTCGATCAGGAAGTCACTCACTTTTTTGCGTCCCTCCATACCGAACGGGATAAAGCTATCGCCCGGATTCCATCTCCGTACGACGAGCGGGAAGGTCAATTTATCGGCATCGAGCAGCGCCACGCCGGGCGGCACGTCACGCGACTCGATCGTGTCGATATCCTGCCACTCGAAGTAGAGTGCCGAGTTGCCACAGTAACCGCGTACCGCCCCCTCGGCGATGGTACCTTCACACATATCGTTCTCGGCGATGGGGGTGATTAGCACCTTGCCGCGGTCGAGGGTCGCGACATGCGATTTGGAGTAGAACCGTTTTCCCGTCACGCCCTGCTCCAACGCGCGGAACAGTGCATCCGTCACGTCCCCCTTGAACGAGTACGAGGCATTCATCAACTCGAAGATCACGAAGTTCAGCGGGAACGCCTTGTCGATCCTATCGACATGAAGTGTGTCTATCTCGCCCTCCGACGTGACGATTTCGTTGCGAATGAGTTCGATCGCGTGGTCTATGAAGCGTTGCGTATCGGTCAACCGTCCGATGTTCTGTTCCATACGGACGGTGAAGTTGGGTTCCATCTCCTTGATGCGCGGAATGAGTCCGAGACGGATCTTGTTGCGGAAATATTTGGTCGAATGGTTGGACGAATCTTCACGGAACGGGATGCGTTCATGGGCGGCATACTCCAAAATATCCTTGCGTGTCGCGAACGTCAGGGGCCGCACGATGCGTCCCACCTGCTTGTGGATGCCCAGCAGTCCGCGCAGTCCGGTGCCGCGCAGCAGGTTGATAAAAAACGTCTCGATGGAGTCATCCATGTGGTGTGCCACGGCAACGACCGTATAACCCTGCTCGACACACAACTCATCGAACCACGCGTACCGCAACCGCCGTGCCGCCATCTCCATCGACTCGCCCGTGCGCTCCATCTCCCCCGCCGTGTCGAAACGCTCGTTATAGTACGTGCATCCCAGCCGTTCGGCCTCGCGTTGCACGAGACGCTCATCCTCATCGCCTTCCTCGCCACGCAGTTGGAAGTTGCAGTGTGCCACCCCGACGGTGTAACCGCTCCGCGTAAAGAGGGAGAGCATGGCCATCGAGTCGACGCCACCGGACACGGTCAGCAACACCTTGTCGTCGGGTTTGATCAGCTCGTGCGAGGAGATATAGTGTTGAAAACGGGATAACAGATTCATAATATGTTCACTTCCGGGACAATCCTCACCCCAAATTTCTCATATACTTTATCTTGAATGATTCGCGCGAACGCGATCACCTCCTGGCCTGTGGCCCCACCGAGGTTCACCAACACGAGAGCCTGCTTGGGATGCACCCCGACGTGACCTCGAGAGAATCCTTTCAGTCCCGCCTTGTCGATCAGCCATCCCGCGGCGAGTTTCACGCCATTTTCAGCGGGATAGTGAGGCGCATCCGGAAATTTCGTTAATAGTTTTTCCGCTTCGGCGGCAGAGACAACGGGATTCTTGAAGAAGCTTCCTGCGTTACCGATCTCTTGGGGGTCTGGTAGTTTCGCGGCACGTATGTCGCAAATCGCGCTGCGGATGTGGCGGAGCGACGCTCCGCCCCGACGCGCCACTTCGGCCTCCACGTCACCGTACCCGAGCCGTGGCGCGTCGACGCTCGATAGCGTCATCCGCAGCGCGACGATCACACAACGTTCCCGCTTGAAGATACTATCCCTGTAACCAAATTTACACTCTTCACGAGTGAGCGTCCGGAATCCGGAATCCGGGAAATAGGCCGTCACGCTATCTATAACATCCCCCACCTCGACCCCATACGCACCTATATTCTGTACCGGCGCCGCGCCGACTTTACCCGGAATGGCAGAGAGATTTTCGATACCCCACAGACCACGTTTCACGGCCCACTCGACCAGGTCGTCCCACTCCAAACCGGCGGATACGTCGATCGTAGTTTTGTCCTCGGCCTCCGAAACGATCTTTATCTCCTTCGCGACGGGAACGATGAGTGTTCCTTCATAATCTTTGGCAAAGAGCATGTTGTTCCCCCCACTCAACACATACCAGCGCCACCCGCCCAAGCTGCCTTCGGCATCACACCCGCGGGTGGTGCTCTCTTTTTGAATCTCGTGAAATATTTCCGGCAAATCTGCCGCCTCATCGAACTCCACGAGCCTCGCGGCGCGTGCCGCCACATGGAACGAATTGCGGTCGCTCAGGTCAATATCGCTAAATTGTCGAATCATGTTGCAAATGTATGAAAAGTTTTACTACTTTTAGGCGGAAAAACGTTGGATACCCCTATGGATAACAAATTGCAGCAACTCACCCAAAAGCTCTACGACGAAGGTCTCGAGAAGGGTCGCACGGAGGCCGAACGTCTCGTCACGGAGGCACGCACCGAGGCACACCGCATTATTGACGAGGCGAATCGCGAGGCGGAACGTGTCGTCGCGGAGGCCAAACAGAAAGCCCGTGACGTGGCCCACAACGCCGATACGGAGATTTCCCAGGCAGGACGTCAGGCCATCGCGAAACTCAAGGAGCAGATAGCCTCGATGATCGTCACGAAAGCCGCCTCGGGTGCCGTTTCACAAGCCTCGCTCGATCCAGAGTTCGTCAAGACGTTGATCCTGGAGGCCGTGAAGGGCGATAAAAATATGACCGCCACGCTGCCCAAAGGTCTCGAATCATCGTTCGCCGCCGCGGCCAAGGAACTGATGGATAAAGGTATCGAGGTGGGTTACTCGAACAGCGTGAAGAGCGGCTTCAAGATCGCCCCCAAGGATGGAAGTTACTACATCTCGTTCACGGATACCGATTTCGACGCGTTGCTCAAATCCGTGCTGCGCGACAAGGTGTTCAACCTCTTGTACCGCGCCGAATAACCATGTTCGGCCAACGGCAATACTACTGCCTCGTGGCAGGATTGCGCGAGTACGCGCTCGACAGCGACACGAAAGGTATCGACGCTGCGGCGATTCGCGATGAGATTCTCGCGGAGGTCTCCCCACGCGATGCACGTCTGGTGTGGCTGCTGGACGCCTGGTTCGCCTGCGAACGGTTCCTCCGGCGTCGTCCCGAATTGGCACAGCCCGTGTGGGATGCCTATTACGCCAAGTGTGCACGCTCCCGGAGCACTTTCCTGCGCCGTTGGGCGGCGTTCGATCGCGACCTTCGTATGCGTGCCGTGTCACTGGTCGCCGACGAACCCAATCTGATCGAAAAGGAGCGCAAACTCGACCGTATCCGTTGGGATCGAGTCGATGAACTCTCTGCTTTCGACTATTTCGATATGGATGCCATTCTGGCATATCTTGTTAAACTCAATCTGATCACCCGCTGGATGCGTCTCGACGAAAAAACGGGACGCGACATGCTCCATCAACTACTCGACACGCTAAACACGCAAATCGCATGAAAACAAAAGGACGTGTAAACGGTATCATATCCAATATCTTGATCGTCAAGGCCGATGGGCCGGTCGGTCAAAACGAAATCTGTCATGTATTCCCCACCGGTGAGGAGGTAAAGCTTATGGCGGAAGTCATCAAGGTCGTCGGCGACCAGGCGTATGTGCAGGTGTTCGACTCGACACGCGGGCTGAAGATCGGCGACCGTGTGGAGTTCGAGGGTCACATGTTGGAGGTAACGCTGGCCCCCGGACTCTTGTCACGCAACTACGATGGACTGCAAAACGACCTCGAAAAGATGGAGAGTCTCTTCATCGCACGCGGATCTATTACGGAACCCGTCGATTTCGAGAAGAAGTGGCCCTTCAAACCGTTGGCCAAGGCGGGTGACAGGGTGTCGGCTGCCGCGTGGTTGGGTGAGGTGCAGGAGCAGTGGATCGCACACAAGATCATGGTGCCGTTCACAATGAGGATGGAGGCAGGTACGTATACCGTAAAGTCCGTCGCCGCGGCGGGTGAATATAAAGTCACGGACACGATCGCCGTCATTACAGATACGGATGGCAAGGATCACGACATCACGATGGTACAGAAGTGGCCCGTCAAGCAGGCGGTGCGTGCGTATGCCGAAAAACCGCGTCCGTCGCGTGTCATGGAGACGGGCGTCCGTGCGATCGACACGTTCAACCCGCTGGCCGAGGGCGGTACGGGTTTCATCCCGGGACCGTTCGGTGCCGGCAAGACGGTGTTGCAGCATGCGATCTCGAAACAGGCCGAAGCGGACGTGATCATCATGGTGGCGTGCGGCGAGCGTGCGAACGAGGTGGTTGAGATCTTCACCGAGTTCCCCGAACTGGTCGACCCCCGAACGGGACACAAACTGATGGAGCGTACGATCATCATCTGCAACACGTCCAACATGCCCGTTGCGGCGCGCGAGGCGAGTGTCTATACCGGCATGGCGATCGGCGAATATTACCGTGCGATGGGATTGAAGGTACTCATCATGGCGGATTCCACGAGCCGTTGGGCACAGGCGCTGCGCGAAATGTCGAACCGATTGGAGGAGCTTCCCGGTCAGGATGCCTTCCCGATGGATTTATCGGCCATCATCTCCAACTTCTACTCGCGTGCCGGACTGGTGAAACTCTACAACGGCGAAACGGGGTCCGTGACGTTTTTGGGCACCGTATCCCCCGCCGGAGGTAACCTGAAGGAGCCCGTCACGGAATCGACGAAGAAAGCGGCGAGGTGTTTCTATGCGCTGTCGCAGGGACGTGCCGACTCGAAACGCTACCCGGCAATCGACCCACTGGATTCGTACTCCAAGTATCTGGAATATCCCGAGATCGAGACCTATCTGAACGAACATATCGAGGATAACTGGGTGCGCCGTGTGTACGAAGGCAAGACGCTCGTGCAGCGCGGCAAGGAGGCGAACGACCAAATCAACATTCTGGGTGACGACGGCGTACCGGTAGAGTACCACCAGCGATTCTGGAAATCGGAGTTGATCGACTTCGTGATCCTGCAACAGGACGCCTTCGACTCGATCGACGCCAACTGCCCGATGGAGCGACAGAAGATGATGTACAACATGGTGCTGGACGTCTGCACGCGTGAATTCACGTTCGACGACTTCGAGGTGTGCGGCACGTTCTTCAAGACGCTGATCAACCTCTTCCGCCAGATGAACTACGCCGAGTGGCAGTCCGACAAATTTTCAAGTTATAAACAACAGATCGAAGAAACCGTCCAAGCACAAGCATCCAAGTAGCCATGAAAGCATTTCAGAAAGTATATACCCGCATCGACAACATCACCAAAGCGACGATCGTGTTGCGTGCCGACGAGGTCGGTAACGACGAGTTGGCGACCGTTCGCGACGACAAGGGCAGCGAGAAACTGGCCCAGGTGGTGAAGATCATGGGTGACAGCGTGACGCTACAGGTATTCGCCGGTACGGAGGGTATCGCCACTGATTCCGAGGTGACGTTTCTCGGCCACGCACCCCGTCTGCGTGTGTCGGACGATCTTTCGGGAAGGTTCTTCAACGCCTATGGCGACCCGATCGAGGAAGGTGGCAAAAACATGGCTGCCGATGGCATGGGCGGAGGTCCGGATGGCGGGGACGGAGAGGAGCGCGAGATCGGCGGCCCGACGGTGAATCCCTTCCGTCGCCTGCAACCCTCGGAACTCATCGCCACGGGTATCGCGGGCATCGACCTGAACAACACAATTGTATCGGGACAGAAGATCCCCTTCTTCGCCGACCCGGATCAACCTTACAATGCCGTGATGGCCAACGTGGCACTGCGTGCCAAGGCGGACAAGATCATCCTCGGAGGTATGGGACTGTCGAACGACGACTTTTTGTACTTCAAACACGTGTTCGAGAACGCCGGTGCGTTGGATCGTATCGTATCGTTTGTCAACACGACCGAGAACCCTCCCGTGGAGCGTCTGTTGGTGCCCGACATGGCCCTCACGGCAGCGGAATATTTCGCGGTGGACAAGGGACAGAAGGTGTTGGTACTGTTGACTGACATGACACTATATGCCGATGCGTTGGCGATCGTGTCGAACCGCATGGACCAGATCCCGTCGAAGGACTCGATGCCGGGTTCGTTGTATTCGGATTTGGCGAAGATCTACGAGAAAGCGGTACAGTTGCCGAACGGAGGATCTATCACGATCATCGCGGTGACGACGCTTTCGGGGGGCGATATTACGCACGCGATCCCCGATAACACGGGATACATCACGGAGGGACAGCTCTTCCTGCGCAACGATTCCGACACGGGTAAGGTGATCGTGGATCCGTTCCGTTCGCTGTCGCGATTGAAACAGCTGGTGATCGGAAAAAAAACACGTGAGGACCATCCGCAGATCATGAACGCGTGTGTACGTCTGTACGCCGATGCGGCGAACGCGAAGACGAAACTGGAGAACGGATTCGATCTTTCGGATTACGACGAACGCACGTTGAAATTCGCATACGACTACTCGGAGAAGTTGCTTTCGATCGACGTGAATATCGACATTACGGAGATGCTCGACACTGCCTGGACGTTGCTCGCGAAATACTTCTCCAAAGAGGAGGTGGGGATCAAGGCGGAACTAATAGATAAATACTGGCAGTCATGATCCTTTTGAGCCCTTTTTTCGCCTATCTCTCTCGCAATAGCACCTCTATGGCTTCGTTCAATATGCAAAAAAATCATCTCAAAAATTTTCATGACTAAATAAGGCATGGCGATTAAGTTCCAATACAACAAGACGTCTCTGGGCGATCTGGGCAAGCAGTTGAAGATGCGCCAGAAGGCCCTCCCTACGATCAAGAGTAAGGAGTCTGCGTTGCGTTCGGAGGTGAAGCACGCCAAAGACACGGCGCTCGACTACCAGCGCCAACTCACGGCACTGACCAAACAGTATGACTATATGGTACGTCTTTGGGGTGAGTTCGATCCGGAGTTGGTGCGGGTTTCGGACGTGGAACTGGAGACACAGAAGATCGCCGGCGTACGCATCCCGTTGTTGAAGGAGGTGAAGTTCGAGGAGAAACCGTACGATGCTTTTTCGGCCCCGGTATGGTATACGGACGGTGTGCAGCTGCTGCACCGGATGGCACATTTGGGTATCGAGTCGGAGGTGTATAACCGGCGTATGGAGTTGCTGGATCACGCGCGCCGCAAAACGACACAAAAAGTGAATCTCTACGAGAAGGTACAGATACCGGGTTACGAGGACGCGATCCGCAAGATCAAACGATTCATGGAGGATGAGGAGAATCTCTCCAAATCGGCACAGAAGATCGTGAAGACGAAACAAGAGTCAGCCACGGGAGGGGCCATGTTATGATTGCACGCATGTCGAAATACGACCTGGTGTTGTACGCCGGTCAAGCGGAGGATTTTGTGGAGCGTTTGCGCGCCCTGGGGCTTGTCGACATCACGACATCGAGTTGGGAGGCGTCGGAGGAGGATCGCGAACTGCTGCAGATGATCGAATCTTATCAAAGGGGAGTAGAGGTTCTAAAACGACACACTGCCGAGGGGAAACCTTATCACTCCGGCACGGAGGCTTTCGACGCATACACTGCCGCCGCCCAACAAGCCACAAAATTATCCGCGGACATTGAGAAGTTGGAGAAGACTGCCGAGGAGGTGAAGCCATGGGGAGATTTCGATCCGGCGAAGTTGCAAAAGTTGGTCGATGACGGTATCGAGTTACGATTTTACGTCTCGTCGAAAGGAACCCCGGCCGTGTTACTTCCGGATGAGGAGCCTGCGGATGATTTTCAGGAGGTACGGATGCCCACGATGAGTTACCGTCAGGTGGAGAAACAGATCGCGGAGGCACGGCATGAGTTGCAGTCGCTCGATGCGGTATTCGCACGCGCCGCGGCATCGCTACCGGCTATCGAGACGCATCTTGCTGAACTGAAAGAGCAGTTGCAACAGTTACAGATACAACAATCCGCCACCCCGGCAGCCGATGGATCGCTATTGGTGTTGGAGGGCTGGGCCGAGGAGTCGACCTCCACGAAGGTGGATGCGCTGCTCACGGAGTATCCCGACGTGATCCACTTCAAGAGCACCCCCACACCTACGGATGATGTGCCGGTGAAACTGCATAATCGTCCGTTTGCGCAGCTGTTCGAGTTGATCGGCAACATGTATGCCGCCCCGAAGTACGGGACGATCGACCTGACACGTTTCTTCGCGCCGTTCTACATGGTCTTCTTCGGATTCTGCTTGGCCGAGGGAGGATATGGACTGCTGATCATGCTGTTGGGACTGTTTGCCGTCGTCAAGTTCAAGGATAAACCCGCCATTCGGCAGATCGGATGGCTTTCGGCGCTGTGCGGATTCTCCGGAATGGTATTCGGACTGCTGTCGGGGTCGTTTTTCGGACTGCAAATGAGCGAGTGGGAGTGGCTCGGATCCCTACGCGGACACCTCCTCACGCCCGACATTCTATTCCCGCTGTCGATCACGCTGGGGGGTATTCAGGTGGTGTTCGCGATGTGCATCAACGCTTTCGTCACGGCACGCAGCTTCGGCATCAAGTATGCCCTTGGGCAGATCGGATGGATCGTCATTCTACTGTCGTTGGTGGTGGGATATTTCTTCGATTTTGCCGTGCCGTTCCTTGTCATGGCAGGTTTGGGTGCCGTGTTGATGCTGTTCTTCAACTCGCCGGGCAAAAATCCGCTCGTAAACTTCGGTGCAGGATTGTGGAACACCTATAATAATGTATCCGGATTGGTGGGTGACCTGTTGAGCTACATTCGTCTGTTCGCCATCGGGCTCTCGGGAGGTATTCTGGCGATGGTATTTAACCAGTTGGCGGTCGGTATGAGCGGTGACATTCCTGTGGTGAAACAGTTGGTGATGCTGCTGATTCTGCTGATCGGTCACGGGATCAATCTTTTTATGAGTTGCCTTTCGTCGTTCGTACATCCATTGCGACTGACGTTCGTCGAGTTCTATAAGAACGCCGGGTTCGAGGCGGCCAACCGAACTTTCAAACCGTTGAAAAAATAACTAATAACTATAAATAAAACTTATACAAATTATGGAAACGATTACTTTAGGTTATATCGGCATGGCGATTTTATTCACCCTGGCGGCGCTCGGCAGCTGTTTCGGCACCACCATTGCGGGCAATGCAGCGGTGGGTGCGATGAAAAAAAATCCGGGTGCATTCGGTAACTACCTGATACTCTCGGGATTACCTGCGTCGCAGGGCCTGTACGGATTCGCCTGTTTCTTCATGATCAAGAACTACCTGACGGTCGATATTTCGCTCCTGCAAGCTTCCGCCATACTGGGTCTGGGTATTATCGTGGGCGTGGTGTGTTTACTGTCCGCGATCCGCCAGGGACAGCTCTGCGCCAATGGTATCGCCGCTGTGGGTAACGGTCACGATGTGGGTACCAATACCCTCATCCTCGCCGCTTTCCCGGAGCTTTACGCCATCCTCACCGTCGCCATCACGTTCCTCGTAACCGCGATTATGTAACATTCCGATAGAAAAGGAGCCGATCAAAATTTTGATCGGCTCCTTTTTATTCGCTGAGGGTTTGTTCGATGGAGGTAATGATGCGTCGGAGGATCTTGTTGTTGAAATCGGCACTCGACAGACGTACCACACCATCGCGACCGATCACGAAGTTACGTGGCACAGTTTCCGTGGCATACATTGCATAGATCGTACGTGCGGGATCCATACCCATCGGGAAGGTCAAGCCGAACTCCTCCGCAAACTCCTTTGTCTCTGCAAATCCGGCCTCGCGGGCGATCGGCAGGTACACAAATTCGCGTCCCGAAAACTTCGCCACGATCTCCTCCTGCATGCGTTGCATCTGGGCATGGCACGTGGGGCACCAGGTCGCGAAAAATGTCACCAGTACCACCTTGCCGCGTAGCTCGGAGAGCGTCACGCGACCGCCAACCTCCCCATCCGAGAGCATCTCGACCGTGAAGTCCGGGGCTGTGTCGCCATCGTGAACGAGGGCCGTTTTACTCCAATCGGTGCCTGTGCAGCCGATACCGGTCATGCAGACCAGAAGCGTCAAAATCAAAAGTGTCTTTTTCATCGTGTTGTTTGTTTTACAAGCGTTCTTAATCGGTATAGTTGATCCCGCAATTTCGGTGTGAATCCCGCCTCGCGGATCGCCGCCTGGATTCCTTCCGCATCAAAACTGTTCGTGGCACCGGCGGACGACACCACATTCTCCTCGATCATGATGGATCCCATGTCGTTCGCACCGCTATGCAACGCCACCTGGGCCGTCTCCTTACCCACCGTCAGCCATGACGCCTGGATGTTCGTGATGTTGTTCAGCACCAACCGACTTACCGCGATCAGGCGTATGTATTCCAATGGCGAGAAGCGTGACACGATACCCCGACGCTCCAATTCCGTCCCTTTGGAGTGGAATATCCACGGGATGAACGCGAGGAATCCCCAACAGCCGCCCGGGCATTCGTCCTGCAAATCGCGCAACAGCAGCAGGTGATCCACCCGTTGGCGCGGCGTCTCGACATGTCCGTACATCATCGTGGCCGACGTGGGAAGGTTCAACCGGTGTGCTTCGCGCATCACCGACACCCAATCCTCCACCGTCGGTTTGTTGGGCGACAGCTGTTTGCGCACCTCGGGCACCAGGATTTCCGCACCGGCACCGGGTAATGAATCCAGCCCCGCCTCCATGAGTGCCTCCAACGTCTCACGTACCGAGAGTCCGCTCATCCGTGCCACGTGCATCACCTCCGCCGGACCCAACGCGTGCAGGCGTACGTGCGGATAGCGCTCCTTCAGCGTCGAAAACAGCATCTCGTAGAACTCTAAGCCCAACTTGGGGTGCAATCCGCCCTGCAACAGCAACTGATCGCCGCCCAGTTCCAACATACGGTCGATCTTCTCCACATACTCGTCGATCGTCGTGATGAATGCCAACTCATGCTGGTGCGGTTTGCAGTGAAAATTACAGAACCGACACCCTGAAATGCAGACGTTCGTCACGTTCACGTTCCGGTCGATCTGCCACGTCACAACCCCCGGATCCGGTACCACGTGGCGCCGTACGTCGTCAGCCATCAGGGCCAACTGCTGCGTCGGCACATGCTCGTACAGATGATACGCCTCGTCCGGAGTCAGTCGCTCGCGGCGAAGGCACTTCTCGTGCAACTTTTCCTCTCTGATACAGGTCATCCGTGCTATTCAAACGTGCGGTCGCCGTGCTTCACCAACTCGAAATCCAATTGACGCCTCGCCAGATCGGCACGCTTCACGCGGATACGTACCGCATCGCCCAACGTGAAGACGTTCGTGCGGCGGCGGCCGAAGATCTCGTAGCGATTCTCGTCGAACTGATACACGTCGTCCTGCAAACTCGGCAACGATACCATGCCCTCGATGTGCGTGTCGACCAATTCGATGTACATACCCCAGCCGCTCATGCCGGCAATGTGGCCGTCGAACTCCTGTCCCAACTTGTCGGACATGAACTCCACCATCTTGTACTTCGTCGAGGCACGCTCCGCCTCCGCGGCCAGCACCTCGCGCTCCGACGCGTGTTCGCACAGCTTCTCGTATGCCACCGCATCGACCGACTTACCCTTATCCAGATAGCGTGCCAACAGGCGGTGCACCATCATGTCGGGATAGCGGCGGATCGGTGACGTGAAATGCGTGTAGAACGGGAATGCCAGGCCATAGTGGCCGATGTTCTTCGTCGAGTAGTACGCCTTGGCCATCGAACGGATCGCCAGGTTGGAGATCACGTTCTCCTCGAAATGCCCTTTCACTTCGCTCAGCAACTCGTTCAGTTCCTTCGCCACAGCACGCCCCTTCTGTGCCTTGAAGTCGTACCCGAACCGGCGTACGAACGCACGGAACTTCTCCAACTTTTCGGCGTCCGGCACGTCGTGGACACGATATACCATTGTATGCATATGACAGAACTTCGCCACGCTGCGGTTCGCCAGCAACATGAACTCCTCGATCAGCTCGTTCGACTCCTTCTGTACCTTGAAGTAAACACCCAGAGGTTTGCCTTCCGGATCGAGATTGAACTTTGCCTCCTCGCGCGAGAAACTTACCGCACCGTTCTTGAACCTGTCGGCACGAAGGATCCGGGCCAGACGGTTGAGTATCAATATCTCTTCAGCCAAGTCGCCTTTGCCCTTCTCGCCCTCCTCGATGCGTTGCTGTGCCTCCTCGTACGTGAACCTTCTCACGGAACGGATTACCGTACGGCCGAACCATTCGTCCTTGACGTCGATCTTGCCGTTTCTCTCCTCGATCTTGAATACCGCCGAGAAGCACAGCTTATCCTCATCCGGACGCAGGGAACACAACTCGTTGCTCAACTTCTCGGGCAGCATCGGGATCGTGCGATCGACCAGATACACGGATGTGCCACGCTCCTCGGCCTCTGTGTCGACAATGCTGCGGGGTTGCACATAGTGCGTCACGTCGGCGATATGCACACCGATCTCCCACACGTTCTCACCTTTGTTTTCGATCGACAGTGCATCGTCGAAATCCTTCGCATCGGCGGGGTCGATCGTGAAGGTCGTCACACCACGGAAGTCGCGGCGGCGCTTTACCTCCTCCTTCGTAATCTCACTCGAAATCCGCTCCGCGGCTGCCTCCACCTCATCCGTGAAGTGATTCGGAAGCCCGTATTCGGCCAGGATGGCGTGCATCTCGGTTGTGTTGTCGCCCGAACGTCCCAGGATCTCCAACAATTCGCCGGACGGGTTTTTCGTCCCTGCCGTCCAATCGGCAATGCGGATCACCACCTTGTCGCCATCCTCGACCGTGGGGTTGCTGTTCTTCGACAGATAGACGTCCATCGGCAGGCGGCGCGGATCCATACGGACGAAAATCGCATGTTCGTGCACCTGTGCCGTACCGACGTACTTCTTGCCGCTGCGTTCCAATACACGCAATATCTCTCCCTCCATGCCGCGGCCCTTGCGCGACACTTTCGTGATAACGAACTCCACCGTGTCGCCATCCAGCGCATTCGCACCGTCGCGTTGGCGTACGTACACGTCGCCCTCCAGGCCCTCGTCCACCTCCGGAACGACATACATCGCGCCCGATTGGATCATGTCCACCTTACCGCGCATCGGCGGGAAAAGCAATCGTTTCTTCCGTCCGCGTTTCTCTTCTTTATCTCCTTTGTGTTTTCTACTCATTTCGTTGTTTGTAATGTGTCTGACGCCAACCGCGTCATGTAGTCGACCGCCACTGCGATCGCGTCTTCATTGGGATTGAACGTCGAGGTGTGCAACGCCCCTACGTTCGGGCCCACGCCCAGTCTGTAATACAGCGACGGGTAGCGCTGCGTGTAGTATCCGAAATCGTCCGACGTCATTCGTAACGGCAAGGGTTCCGTGTACGCAATATCCATCTTTCGGGCCAGTGCGATCGCGCGTTGCGTCAAGGCCTCGTCGTTTACCACACACGGGTAGCCCTCCGTGAACACGACCTCCGTCGTCGTACCGTACTGCCTGTCGTTTGCCGCCGCCTCGGCAAGGATCTTATTTTTTAACTCACCGCGTTCCGCCTCATTGAACACACGCATCGTGCCCTCCATGTATACACTGTCCGGAATGATGTTCGTCGCACCAGCAGCCTCCAACTTGCCGATAGATACCACGCGACCTCCATCCTCGGCGGTGGCGGTCATAGCCGTAAGGAGCAGCACAAGCTGCGACGCGGCACTCACCGTGTCGGTGAGCGCGGCGCGAAGAGCCGCATGACCGCCCCGTCCGCGTACCGTGGCACGTATCTCGTCGCTCGATGCCATGTACGTGCCTGCCCGGAATCCCAACGTGCCGGTAGCCATCTCCGGCTCCACATGCTCGCCGATAAATACCACATTTGCACCCAGCTCGCCCGTCGCATCCAACTCCTTCAATACCTCCACAGCCCCTCCCGGCGCGACCTCCTCGGCAGGCTGGAATAGTCCATATATCTGCCCATCGAACGACGCATCTTTCAAGCGTAGCAGCACCCCGTACAGCACCGCGGCATGCAAATCGTGTCCGCACGCATGCATCACGCCTTCATTCTGTGACTTCCATGCGACATCCACCTCTTCATGTATCGGCAGGGCGTCAATGTCGGCACGCAACACGACGGTTCTTCCCCGGTCACCGCAAATCCTGGCTAAGACACCTGTTTTGGCGATCGGCCGACACTCAATCCCTGCTTTTTGGAGTTGCTCCATGATGAACCGTTGCGTTCCATGCTCGTGGAACGACAGCTCCGCATGCGCATGCAGGTAGCGGCGGAACTCAATCGGTGTCATCGGTGCACTCATAGCTCCTTGATCTTTATTTGGTACAGCTTGGGCCAGTTTTTACCCGTCACGAAGATCTCTCCCGCGGCATTCACAGCGATACCGTTCAGTACGTCCGTCGTGGCACTCGTCTCGGTCTTCGGGAGCAAGCCACTTAAATCCACGATACCTTCCACCGTGCCGCTTTGCGGGTCGATGATTACAATCTGGTCCGTCGTGTAGACATTGGCCCAGAGGCGGCCATTTACCCACTCCAACTCGTTCAGAAAATCCATCGGCCGGCCCAGGTATGTCACCTCGAAACTGCGCTTCTGTCGAAACGTCTCCGGGTCCAGCACGCGGATCACGCTCGTGCCGTCGCTCATGTACAATTCCGTGCCATTGTTCGCCAATCCCCACCCCTCGCCCGGGTAGTTGAATGTACGTAACAATTTGCCGCTCCGCTCGTCGTACACGTAACACTTGCCCGACATCCAGGTCAGTTGATACACCTTGCCGTCCAACACCGTGATCCCTTCGCCGAACTCGTCGCGTGGCAATGAAGCCACCACATCCGTCTTGCCACTCTGCACATCGACCTTTTGCAAACGCGAACGTCCGAAAAGCCCCGTGCCCTCCCACAACACTCCGTCCGAGAACTCCAAACCCTGCGTATAATCATCCGTGGAATGGGGAAAACTGCGCACCACCTCGTACGTATAGAGCACAGGCTCTTGGCGGGTTTGTTGTTCCGAAGCCACAGCACCCCTCTTGACCGCACCTCCACAAGCCACAAGCATCGGCAGCAAAAGCCAAATTATCATCCTCTCCATCCTCGCAAAGATAAAGATTTATTTTGTATCTTTGGGGGCCCAAACTGTTTTTAAACAATATAAAATATGAAAATCACACAAGAACAACGAGCCCAAAACGACCTGCTGATCAAAGTCAACGTCGAAGTGTCCGATTACAACGAATCTGTCGAGAAGTCGTTGCGCGACTATAAACGCAAAGCCAATATCCCCGGGTTCCGTCCCGGAATGGTGCCCATCGGGCTCGTCAGGAAAATGTACGGCAAAGCCATCGTCGCCGAACAAACCTACCGTATCGCATCCGATGCCACGTTCGAGTACCTCAAGAAGGAGAATATCCAGTATGTCGGTGACGTCATCCCCTCCGAGGAGCAAAAAGAGCTCGATTTCGATAACGACACCTCCTTCGAGTTTCTGTTCGAGGCGGGACGCGCGCCCGAAGTGTCGTTTGAACTGACGGACAAAGATAAAGTCACGTACCACACGATCAAAGTCGACAAAAAGATGCGTGACGAGTACCGTGCCAACTTCCTCCGTCGTTTCGGCCGCCTCGTCGATGCCGAAACCGTGACCAGTGACGAAGCGCTCACCGTGACGCTCGATAACGGCGATATCCATGTCGACGAGGCGTACCTCGGCCTTATTTCGCTCGACGAAAAAGGCCGCAAGCCTTTCGTCGGTAAGACGAAAGGCTTTAAAACGACGGTCAATATCGAAGAGATCTACAAAACCCCGTCGCAACGTGCCTCCATCCTCCAAGTCAAGGAGAACGAACTCGCCGGCATCAAACCCGAATTCGAACTCGAAATTACAGGTATCCGCAAGTTCGCCGAGCCGGAGATCAACGATGAATTCTTCAAGATGGCCTTCCCCGAGGGACAGGTGAAATCCGCTGCCGAGTTCGACACGTTCATCGACGCCGAGATATCGAAAGAGTTGCGTCGCGAGACGGATTACCTCTTCTCCATGCAGTTGCGTGACTATGTGCTCAAAAAAGCCAACCTCGCCATGCCCGTGGAGTTCCTCAAACGGTGGCTCTACGTGATCAACGAGGGCAAATTCTCGAAAGAGGATATCGAGAAGGATTTCGATACGTTCCTCAAACAATTCTCTTGGAACTTCCTCCAACGCCACTTCATCGAGGCGGAAAAGATTACCGTCGCTACCGAGGAGGCTGTCGAGGAGGCGAAACGCTTCGCACAAGCGCAATTCGCACAATACGGCATGCCCACCGCGCCCGACAACCTGCTGTCCGACTACGCGGTACGTATTTTGCAAGACAAGGAGCAGGGACAACGCATCTACGAACGACTGTACGAAGTGAAGGTGGTCGACACGCTCAAAGCCAAAGTCACCGTCGCCGAAAAAGCCGTGTCGGCAGATGACTTTGCCAAATTAGCAAAAGAACTGTAACGATGACCGAATTTGAAAAATATGCCCGCGGACACCACGGCATAAGCAGCCTCAAACTGCACAACTTCTCCTCTCTCGCCGGGCAAACCATGGCGCAAGGCGGGTCGTACGTGTCGCCCACGATCATCGAGGAGCGGCAACTCAACGTCGCAACCATGGACGTGTTCTCGCGGCTGATGATGGACCGCATCATCTTCCTCGGGGCACCCGTGTATGACGATGCGGCCAATATCATCCAGGCACAGCTCCTCTTCCTCGAATCGGTCGATTCCGAAAAGGATATTCAGATCTACATCAACTCCCCGGGCGGGTCCGTCACCGCGGGACTCGGGATCTATGACACGATGCAACTCGTGCGTCCCGACGTGGGCACCCTCTGCACCGGTCTCGCCGCCTCGATGAGCGCCATCCTGCTCACTGCAGGTGCCCAAGGCAAACGTGCCGCGTTGCCCCACGCCCGTATCATGATCCATCAACCCCTCGGAGGTGTCGAAGGGCAAGCTTCGGATATCGAGATCACCGCACGTGAGATCGTCAAAACCAAACAGGAACTGTATCACATCCTGGCCGTGCACTCCGGCGTGGGGATCAAGAAGATCGAAAAGGATGCCGATCGCGACTACTGGCTCTCCGCCAAGGAGGCCAAAGACTACGGCCTGATCGACGACGTGCTCTCGAAACGCAAATAGAAACTACCCTCCCAAACCGTACAGTTATGCTGCAAAAACCGGGCGAAATCAAAGCCTTTCTCGATCAATATGTGATCGGTCAGGATGCCGCCAAACGATACCTCTCCGTCGCCGTGTACAACCACTACAAGCGACTCCTTTACGAAGTGCTTGAAAAGAGAGAACTTTCTGGAATTTCGGGGAGCAAATTTGGCTCCAATACAAAGAGGATAAAATCCCTGCCTGAGGCGGGGGTTGGGGGTGGGTCATGTTTAGCCGTCGACCCCGACGGCAGGGACGTACATAACGTACTTCCCCCTGAGGACGAGCAAGGCGGAGTCGAAGGTGCCCGCGAAAAACAGAAAGTGGAAGTGGACAAATCGAACGTCATCCTGGTCGGTCCCACAGGAACGGGGAAAACCCTGCTCGCGAAAACCATCGCGCGGCTCCTCCACGTGCCCTTCTCGATCGTCGATGCCACGGTGTTGACCGAAGCCGGATATGTGGGTGAAGATGTGGAGAGTATCCTCACACGGCTCCTGCAAGCGGCCAATTACGATGTCCATGCCGCCGAACAGGGGATCATCTTTATCGACGAGATAGACAAGATCGCACGCAAGAGCGATAACCCTTCGATCACACGCGACGTGTCGGGTGAGGGTGTGCAGCAGGCGCTGCTCAAAATCCTCGAAGGGACGGTCGTCAATGTGCCTCCCCAGGGCGGACGCAAGCATCCCGATCAACCCTACATCCAGGTCAACACGCGCAACATCCTCTTCATCTGTGGCGGTGCGTTCGACGGTATCGAGAAGAAGATCGCACAGCGGCTCAACACCCGTTCCGTCGGGTATCACGCCACGGCGTCGCGTGCCGGAAGCGGGACTGCCGATAGGGATAATTTGCTGCCCTATATCATGCCACAAGATCTACGTGCGTATGGATTGATCCCGGAATTGGTGGGACGTCTGCCTGTGATCACCTACATGGAACCCCTCGACAGGAAGGCCCTCCGCTCCATCCTCACCGAACCCAAGAACGCCATCGTCAAGCAGTACGAACACCTGCTCGCGATGGACGGCATAGAACTCACGTTCGCTCCCGAAACGCTGGACTATATCGTCGACAAGGCCGTCGAGTACAAACTCGGCGCGCGTGGATTGAGGTCCATCTGTGAGGCCGTGATGATCGACGCCATGTTCGACCTGCCACAATCCGGAAAGAAAAAATTTGAAATTACTCCCCAATATGCACGCAAAAAACTTGACCCCACGGGTCGCCGATAACATCCGTATCCTCGCTGCGGCGATGGTCGAACGTGCCAAGTCCGGTCACCCCGGCGGTGCGATGGGCGGCGCGGACTTTATGACCGTTCTCTACACGGAGTTCCTGCGCTACGACCCCGACAATCTCAACTATCCTTTCCGGGACAGGTTTTTCCTCGATCCGGGACACATGTCGCCCATGCTCTATGCCACGTTGGCACTGGCAGGCAGCTTTTCCACGGAGGACCTGATGGCATTCCGTCAGTGGGGGAGCGCGACACCCGGGCATCCGGAGGTCGATCTCGCGCACGGTATAGAAAACACTTCCGGGCCCCTCGGACAGGGACATGCCATGGCGCTCGGGGCCGCCATCGCGGAACGTTTCATGGTGGCACGTTTCGGCGAGTGGATGGCGCACAAAACATACGCTTACATCTCGGACGGAGGTGTCGAGGAGGAGGTGTCGGCAGGCGTGGGACGTATCGCCGGACATCTCGGTATGCACAACCTGATCATGTTCTACGACGCGAACAACGTGCAGCTATCCACCAAAGTCGATGAGGTCGACACAGAAGACATCGCGGCGAAATATCGGGCGTGGAACTGGAACGTGCTGGATATCGACGGGCACGACGCCGGGCAGATCCGTGCCGCGCTCGCCGCGGCCAATGCCGAAACCGAACGTCCGACGTTGATCATCGGGCGTACCGTGATGGGTAAAGGGGCTGTCAAGAGTGACGGTTCGTCGTTCGAGGACCAGGTGTCCACACACGGGCAACCTCTGTCGAGTGCAGGTGCAGACTTCGCGGCCACTGTGCGTAACCTCGGCGGCGACCCCGAAGATGCGTTCCGCATATTCGACGAAAGCCGGCAGGCTTTCGATGCACGAAAAGCGGAGCTTCGTGCATGGGTCGCCGCCATGCACGAGACTGAAAAGAGTTGGCGTGCGTCCCACAAGGACATCGCACGCAAGCTCGACCAATTCCTTTCTAACGAGTTGCCCGAGATGGACTACAAGTCCATCGAGGTGAAGCCCGACAGTGCCACGCGCACCGCATCGGCCACCGTACTGTCCTACTATGGCGAGAAGGTGGACAACCTGATCGTCGCGTCGGCAGACCTCTCCAACTCGGACAAAACGGATGGATACCTGAAAAAGACCCATGCCTTCACGCGCGGTGATTTCTCAGGTAAATTCTTCCAGGCTGGCGTATCGGAATTCACGATGGCGTGCATCATGAACGGCATGGCGCTGCATGGCGGTGTGATTCCGGCGTGCGGCACGTTCTTCGTCTTCTCGGACTACATGAAACCCGCCGTACGACTGGCTGCATTGATGCGTCTGCATGTGATCTATGTCTGGACACACGACTCATTCCGTGTCGGTGAGGACGGACCGACGCACCAACCCGTCGAGCACGAAGCGCAAATACGCCTCATGGAACACCTCCATAACCACCGTGGCGAACGGTCGATGGTGGTGTTGCGTCCCGCGGACGGCGAGGAGACTGTCATGGCATGGAAACAGGCCCTCGAAGAGCAACGTCCCACGGCACTCATCCTCTCGCGTCAGGATATCAAGAACCTCCCCGCGTTGGGAAGCAAGAGCCGTCGCGAAGAGGCAATGCAGCTCTGTAAAGGCGCCTACACGGTAGTCGATAGTGCCAAACCGGCCGTCGTGATGCTTGCATCGGGTTCCGAGGTGTCGACACTTGTCGAGGGAGCCAAACTGCTGGCCGAAGAGGGAATCAAGGTGAGGGTGGTAAGTGTGCCGAGCGAAGGGCTCTTCCGCGATCAACCCGTGTCGTACCGGAAATCCGTCCTCCCGGATGGCATGTTGCGATACGGACTCACGTCCGGATTACCCGTGACACTCCAATCGCTCGTCGGTGACAATGGACGTATCCATGGACTCACGCACTTCGGTTACTCGGCTCCCTATAAAGTTCTCGATCAAGAGTTCGGCTTCACGCCCGAAACTGTCGCACAAGAGGTTCGTGAATTGTTAAAATAGATTTTTTTCTAAAACCTTTGTCTTAACCGTTCCCTTTTTCTTTTTTTCAAGACCTTTTTCAGACCGCCGCTTTTTGGTGAAAAGGCATCGTAACGATGTGAAACAAAGGGGTCTTCGCTTTGCGAAGACTCCCGCCCCTTTGGGGCATTAGAGGCAGGGGATACCCCTGACCCCGCCTCGCTCTGCTTCGCAGAGCTCAGAGCTCCGCCCCCCCCTTAATCCCCCTTGATAAGGGGGAAACGCGACGCGAGGTCGAACGCTTTCGGTTTTGTGATCAGTTTCACAAACCTCACGAGAAACCAACCCCTAAAACACCTTTCTTAAAGGTGTCGCGACAACAGATCGCGAGCCTCGAAGAGGCTGTGGACGAAAACAATCAAGGCTGCGTCAAATTCATTTGTAAGCAGACGTGTTGTTTTTGAACACAAGGCTTCCGTAAGGAAGTCGCGATTGGTGGAGCGCGCATAATGGAAGTACGAAGTACTTCCCGAAAGGTTTTGGGGTACACTTTTCTCCGAAAAGGGTACAGTTGAGGCTTAGGGAAGTAAAAAAGAAAAAGTATATCTTTGCGGCGATGAAGAAGCTACTATTTCCGGGTTCCGTTTTTGTGGTGACGGTGGCGTGGATGGTGTTGCAAAAACCCGTCTTTATGCTTCTCTATGCCGTTGGGGAACCATGCATGGCGTGGTGGCAGGTTGTGTGGCATGGAGTGTCGCTCGACTGTACCGTCGCAGGATATTTTACCACCGTGCCACTCCTCATCACCCTGCTTTCTGTATGGTTCCCGATGCCGCAACGCACAATCCGTGTCATCCTAACCTGTTACTTCAGCCTCGTCTCCATCTGTGTGGCGGCGGCCTTCGCGGGGAATCTCGCGCTTTATAAGTATTGGGGGTTTCCACTCGACGGATCCATCTTCATATATCTCTCCGACCCCCGCGAAGCCGCGGCAAGCGCCGCGTGGAGCGAAGTTGCGATTGCAATCGCGACCTTCGCTCTCGCCGCCGCCACACTGATCTCCTCCTACGTATGGCTCACCCGACGGTTTTACGATGGTTACGACCCTCATGTCACTACGGCAAGACGGATCTCTGCCACACTACTCACTCTCCTCGCCACGGGGGTCGATCTGGTCTCTGTACGTGGCGGTGTGACCGTCGCCACAGCCAATGTCAGCAGTGCCTATTTCAGTAACGACATGGTGCTCAACCACGCCGCCGTCAACCCGACTTTCTCGGTGATCGCCTCCACCATCGACCTGAGCAACAACGATTACACCGACGCCTACCCCTTCTTCGAGGAGGAGGAGCGGGAACGCATATTTTCCGAGATTCGTGGCAATCGTGCCGATGCGCCCGATACAACCGACACACGTCCCGATACGCTACGATTGCTGAACACCCAACGTCCCAACGTGGTACTCGTATTGCTCGAAAGCTTTGGACGCGGCATAACCGATGCCGCCCCCGCCGGACAACCCGTTACACCCCAACTCAATCGCCTCAAAAACGAAGGCGTATGGTTCGAGAATTTCTATGCCAACTCGTTCCGTACCGATCGCGGTGAAGTCTCCATCCTGAGTGGATTCCCCGCACAAACCTCCATGTCGATCATGAAGCTGCCCCGACAGAGTGCTTCCCTGCCGTCCATCGCGAGATCGCTAACGGCATCCGGTTACCACTCGCTGTTCGTGTACGGTGGCGACCTCAACTTCACCAACCAGGCGTCTTACATGTATGCCACGGGGTGGAAGGAACTGCTGTGGCAAAAGGACATGACGCTCGATGCCCCCACCTCGAAATGGGGATATGCCGATGATGTGGTCGGGAGACTATTCGGCGACCGTGTCATCAACCTCGACGCGCAATCCAAACCATTCCTCGCGGGATGGTTGACGCTGTCCAGTCACGAGCCGTTCGATGTGCCGACCTCCACGTTCGACGATCCGCTCCTCAACGCCATGCACTTCACAGATATGCAAGTCGGCATGCTGATCGACCGTCTCAAAGCCTCTCCCGCGTGGAAAGACCTGCTCGTTATCCTCGTGGCGGATCACGGGTATCCCTATCCGGATGGCGTTGCGTATAGCTCCCCGGAACGGCACCACATACCGATGCTGTGGCTCGGCGGAGCGCTCCGAAAACCGCTCTCCGTCGATACCTACGGGTCGCAAATAGATCTATGTGCCACGTTGCTCGGGCAGATGGGGCTGCCGCATGCGGAGTACGATTTCAGTAAGGATATGTTCGGCCCCGGACCACACTTCGGGTACTACACGTTCAGTGACGGGTTCGGTGTCGTTGACTCATCTGGCGTTACGATACACGACAACACCTCCGGACGTATCCTGTCTCCCTTACATCAGCTAACACCACAACATATCTCTTGGGGTAAAGCCCTCCTCCAAACGACATACTGCGATATATCGAAACGATAGACAGGTGTCTCTTTCCCAAAACTTTTTCTTTTTTCTAAAACCTTTTTTCAGACCGCCGCTTTTTGGTGAAAAGCGGCCCCAAAAACTTTTCTGGATACTTCGTATCCCTCCTTCTGCGCGACACAAATCTCAAATTCTTTCAGAATTTTTGTGCCCAAAACAGAATCATTTGTTTTCAAGCAAGCTTGAACCAAACTTTTCTGTTTCGTGCACGATCCCTTGGGGATCTGAGATTTGTTGTCGCGAGGACAAAATCACCGTCAGGTGATTAGGGCGTTTTATGAGAAAACCGTCGAAAACTCGTTTTCGTAAAGGTTTGCGAATAAAATGACCAGAACGCTGAAAGCGTTTGTCCGCGCGGAAGAAGTGGAGATACGCAAGTATCTCCCGAAGTTTTTTGCAGGAGCTTTTTTCCAAAAAAGCGACAGTTGGGTCTTAGGAAAGAAAAAGAGAACGGTCTTAAAAAAGGTTTTGAGAAAACAAATCCCCGCTCGGTGAGCGGGGATTTCTGTCGCTAACTTCACCAATTACTTTACTGAGAAACCTTCATCGGCACGGTTCGGCATTGGCAGATTGGCGTAACCGCCATTGACGAGTTTGTCGCGTATCGCTTTGAAGGCGTCGAGCGTCACTTTCACGTCGTCCAGCGTATGCACGGCCGTGGGAATGAGACGCAGGATCATCTCGCCCTTCGGGATCACGGGATACACCACGATCGAACAGAAAAGATTGTAATTTTCACGCAGATCGACCACCAGGTTCGTTGCCTCCTCGACGGTACCCTTCATGAATACGGGCGTCACGGGTGATTGCGTCACCCCGATGTCGAAGCCGTTCTCCTTGAGGCCGCTTTGCAGGGCACGCGTGATCTCCCACAGTTTCTCCTGGTACTCCGGATGCTTGCGGATCAGGTCGAGACGTTTCAACGCACCGATCACCATCGGCATCGGGAGTGATTTGGCATAGAGTTGCGAGCGCATGTTGTAACGGAAGAGGTTGATCAACCACTTCGGGCCGCAGACGAACGCACCGATACCGGCCATCGACTTGGCAAACGTGTTGAACAGTACATCCACACCATCTGTGACACCGAAATGTGCGGCCGTACCGCGTCCCTCCGGACCCATCGTGCCGAACCCGTGTGCGTCGTCGACAAGCAGGCGGAACGAGAACTCTTCCTTCAACGCCACAATGTCTTTGAGGCGTCCCAAGTCACCCTTCATACCGAACACACCCTCCGTGATCACCAGCACACCGCCATTTTGTTGCTCGGCCAAGTCGGTGGCGTGTTTGAGTTGGAGACGCAGCGAATCCATGTCGTTGTGACCGTACACGAAACGTTTGCCGTTGTGCATGCGCAGTCCGTCGATGATGCAGGCGTGTGCCTCGGCGTCGTACACCACCACATCGCGGTGGGTCAACAGGCAGTCGATGATCGACAGCATACCCTGATACCCGAAGTTGAGCAGGAACGCGTCGGGCTTACCGACGAATTCAGCCAATTCACGTTCGAGTTGCTCGTGATATTTGGTCTGTCCGCTCATCATGCGTGCACCCATCGGGGCAGCCATACCGAAACGTTTCGCCCCATCGGTATCCGCCTCACGAACCTCGGGATGATTCGCCAAGCCGAGATAGTTGTTCAGGCTCCAGTTCAGCACGGGTTTGCCGCGGAACGTCATGTGCGGACCAATGTCGCCTTCGAGTTTCGGGAAGGCATAGTAACCGTGTGCATACGCCATGTACTGACCGATCGGGCCGCCGGCGTTCTTCTCTAATCTGTCAAAAATATCTACCATAATCATGTTTAGTTTATCGACTTTCTGTCGATCGCTGCTTCGGGAGCCGCGAGTTCCATGTCGTTTTGCAACCGCACCATACGTATCGCCGCTTCGGCAGCCTCGCATCCCTTGTTGCCATATTTACCTCCCGCACGGTCGAATGCCTGTTGTTGCGTGTCGACGGTCAGCACGCCGAACGCGATGGGCATGTTCCACTGCACCTGCATCTGCATGAGTCCCTGCATGGCACCCTGACACACGTAATCGAAATGTCGCGTTTCACCCTGGATGACACACCCGAGGGCGATGACGGCATCGACTTCCGTGTATTCGGCAAAGAACTGACTCCCCAACGGCAGCTCGAACGTTCCGGGGACATACTTGACCTGGATGGCAGTCTCGGGACACCCTGCCGCGAGAAGCGTCTGCACGGCTCCCTCGAGAAGTGCCTTGGTGATCTGCCCGTTCCACTCCGATACCAGGATGCCGAATTTCATGTCCGACGCCGAAGGCAGCGGAAGTTCGTAGGGCGAGTTGGCGAGTTTGGTAGCCATTACTTCTGCAATGAACCGATCAAACGTTCCGCGTCACGCGCCTGTGTCGAACGGGGAAACCCATCCGTGATACGTTGCGCGTAGGCCATCGCCTTTTCGAACTGCCCGTCCGCCTGTGCCGCGAGGGCCGCTTTTTGCAGGTAGAGAGGGGTAGTCAACTCGTTTGTCGAGGCGTCGATCGCTTGGTCGAAGAGTGCCACGGCTGCCGTGAGGTCGTCACGTTCCACCGCCACGTCACCTTGCAGGGCATAGTTTTGCGCGTTGATGATCTGTGCCGGCACACCTTTCATGGGCTTGTAGCGGGCGAGATAGTCGGCCGCGTTTTCGAGATCACCAAGGTGCAGGTAGCAGATACCGGCATAGTGCTTGGCGAGGTTGCCCGTGGGCGTGGATCCGTATTGGTCGATCACGTCCAGAAGGCCGTACGAGCCATTGCCGTAAGTCTGTGCATCGCTGTCACCCTCGCCGTTCAGGGCGAGCGTGTAGTTTTCGGCCTCGAAGTTGATTTGTGCCTGTGCGATCATCTCGGCAGCTTTTTTCTCACGCGGTGCGACGATCAGATAACGATACCCGAACACCAGTGCGGCCGCCACGATAAGACCCACGATCACGTAGAGAATCGTCTTGCTGTTGCGTTCGAGCCACGTTTCGGTCTTTTCGATCGCTTCGCCGAGCGTCTCTTGATTTTTATTGCGTTGTTGTTTCATGGTGGATGAAATTTTAGTGGAACAAAGGTAGTTTTTTATGTTGGAAAAAGCAAATCCGACATCCGATTAGCGGATGATGACGGCATTGACGAGCTGCATGCCGGAACGTTTGTTGATCTCCGCGACGAGGGCTTCGCGTTGGTAGAACAGTTCGTTGCGCAGGATACTCGACCGCATCCGCACGTGGAGGATATGACGATCGAGACGCAACTCGGCCGTTTCGGCATCGGCATGCGGCCCGACGATCTCGCGCCACGTGTCACGCAACCGTCCTTCGGCAATCTTGGCCGCGATGTAGGGACGGTTGAAGAACTCCGAAAGGAGATCGCCGATGGGGGTGGTTTTACTCCGTTTCATTCGGGGATGGGGAGATCACAGTTCCGTTTTTGACGGTAAAAAGTAAGTATTCGGCGACGGTGTTTTCAAGAATGCCCTGCAGGCGTTCGGCATCGTGATCGGTGATGAAGATCTGTCCGAATTCGGGTGTACTCACGAGACGGATCAGTTGCTCGACACGCGACGCGTCCAGTTTGTCGAACAGGTCATCCAGAAGCAGGATCGGCTTCTCCTCCTTGGCCCGGGCGACGAGTACGTACTGTGCCAGTTTGAGTGCGATGAGGAACGATTTCTGTTGCCCCTGGGAGCCATACTTACGCAACGGATGCCCGCCGATTTTCAGCGTCAGGTCATCGCGATGGATGCCGCAGTAGGTAAACTGGTTGACGTAATCGCGTTCGCGCGACGCGTACAGCAGCTCGTCGAACGAAGTGTCGTTCAGTTCGGATCGGTAGTGCAGTTCAACCGTCTCCCGATCTCCCGAGAGCAACGAGTATATACGCGACACTTCCGGTTCGAGACGCTCGACAATGGACGCACGTTTCTCGTGAACGTGCGTGCCATGTTCGACGAGCTGCCGGTCATAGACGCTCAGCAGGCTCTCGTCGCGCGAACACTTGAGGAACTTGTTGCGTTCGGCCAGCACGGCGTTGTAACGCACCAACGCATGGAGGTACGCACGGTCGAGTTGCGAGATAAAACTGTTCAGATAGCGACGCCTTTCGTCCGCCGCGTCACTGATCAATGCCGTGTCCGAGGGCGATACGATCACCGTCGGGATCAACCCCACATGATCCGACAACCGTTCGTACTCCTTGCCGTTGCATTTCAAAATTTTGCCACCCTTGCGCGAGAAACTCGCCACGACATTCTCCCCACTGCCGTCGTCCGTGGCATACTGCCCGTCCAGCAGAAAAAAATCTTCTCCATGGCAGATGCTTTGCCCGTCCGTGGTGGGGAGTGACGATTTGCCCATCGCCAGGTAGTACACCGCATCGAGAATGTTTGTCTTCCCGGCACCGTTGTCCCCCACGAAACAGTTGATCCCCCGTCGAAACGAGAGCGTCTCTTCACGGATATTCTTGAAATTAAGGATCGACAACGATTTGAGATACATTCCGCAAAGATAACTTTTTTCTCTTTCTAAAACCCTTGTCCCGCCCTACATTAGATCTTTATACAACGGAGGGGAAAGGCGAATCCGGTGTCATAGGTATTCGCATTGAATCCCGTGGAATTGAAACGCAACCCCGGCGCCATCGCCGTAGACGTAGCTTGGTAGGACCAGTAGAATCCGCCGAAAGTCTGATAGTCCAGCTGACCATTGGAGTATTTACGGTTCCCCGGCGCGGGGAGGAGAAGGACGTTTTGCAAAGAAAAATAAGGAATTATGAATTATTTTTTTATTTTTGCACCGTGAATTGAAAACAAACAAGTATAAAATAACAAAACAATGAAAAAAGTTCTCTTTTCGATGGCACTCGCGTGTGCCGTTCTTTTAGCCGCCTGTAACGGGCAAAAGAAACTCGTTACGATGGGTGACAAAAACACGATCGACACCCTCTCGTACGCACTCGGTGTGGATGTAGGCGACGGGTTCAAAAACTCGATGGGTGACCTCGATTTCGATTTCGATGCCTTGCAAAAAGGTATCATGGATGGTAGCCGTGAGAAGGGTAAAATCTCGCGTGACTCCGCGGTGATGTACCTCCGTCAATATTTCATGGAGAAACGTCCCGCACGTCTCAAAGCAAGTGCCGAAAAACGAGAGGCCGAAGGTATTGCCGAAGTACCCAAAACAGACTCGTCGCTCTTTGAGAACAAAGCGGAGCGTCGTAACGTGTCGTACGCCATCGGTGTCGATATGGGTACCAACATGGTGACGTCCAACCTGCCCATCCAACTCTACTGGTTTATGGAGGCCATGAAGACAACCTTCGTCGGCGAGAACGAACCCACGATCAACGTGACCGAGTCGCGTAACTTCGTGCGTAACTACCTCATGGTCGTGGCTCCCGCCAAGAACAAAGAGGAGAATATCGCCTGGTTGGCCGACGTGGAGAAAAAATCTGGTGTCAAAAAGACAGAGTCCGGTCTCCTTTATAAAATCAACAAGATGGGTGACGAGACTGTCATGGCCAAAGACGATCGTGATCGCGTGAAGGTACACTACACCGGTTGGAACCACCGCGGACAGATCTTCGACAGCTCATACTTCAAGAACAAACCCGAGCAGGTACGTAACATGCTCAAACAGATGAATCCCGAAGGTTACGATAAGGATGAGCCCATCGAGTTCCCGCTCAACGGCGTGATCAAAGGTTGGGGCGAAGGTCTGATGTTGGTCGGTAAAGGTGGTAAGATCACACTCTGGATCCCCTCCAACCTCGCGTATGGCGAGTGGGGTCAGGGCCCGATGATCCCTGGTAACGAAGCGTTGAAGTTCGAGGTTACGTTGGTGGATGTGATCCCCTACGCCGATCCCTATGCCCCGACTGCCGAAGACACCGCAACCTCCGAAGATGTGGAGACTGCCGAAGAAATCATCGTGACTGAATAACACTACGTCACACGAAACGAACCAAAGCCCCGCTCGATGAGCGGGGCTTTCTTCTTTTACTAAAACCTTACTCCTTTACACAACAAACCTTTGCTACCTTTTAAAAAAGGTAGCCCCAAAAATTTTCCTGGATACTTCGTATTCCTCCTTTTGCGCGAAGCCAAAGCCCGACGTTTAGTATTCCTGCGTTTCGGTTGTGTCGCAGGTTTCGGAAACCTCACGAGAAACCAACCCCTAAAACACCTTTCTTAAAGGTGTCGCGACAACAGATCGCAGATCCCGAAGGGATCGTGAACGAAAACAATCAGGGCTGCGCCAAGTTTACTTGAAAGCAGACATGTTGTTTTTGAACACAAAAATTCTGTAACTTGCGTCAAGTTCCCCCTTATCAAGGGGGATAGGGGGGCGGAGCTCTGCGAAGCAGAGCGAGGCGGGGTCAGGGGTATCCCCT
>QMCD01000311.1_pt1 | contig 35011 bp, 27 predicted proteins | sample 1821841 | NCBI WGS metagenome assembly QMCD01 (sample SAMN01991225, study PRJNA193472) | Termite gut metagenome, whole genome shotgun sequencing project. | isolation source: worker | host: Macrotermes natalensis
CTTCGGCGCGTGGCTGAGCGCTTGATTACGCTGGGCAAAACGCCGACCGTTGCCAACCGCCGTTTGGCATTTGCCCGTCTGCGCGACCGCGCGATGGTGACCAAGCTGTTTGATGAGCTTGGCCCGCGCTATCAACAGCGACCGGGCGGTTATCTGCGCATTTTAAAATGCGGTTTTCGTCCCGGCGATACGGCGCCAATGGCCTATGTGGAATTGCTGGATCGCGCACCATCGGAAGAAAGCACCGAACAGAGCGCCGAGCAAAAGGCAGCCTAAACGATACATTGTCGGAGAGGCCAATAAAAAAACCTTCCTTTTTCAGGAAGGTTTTTTTATTGCGTATCGCTTTGCTGCGATTTTACTTGACGCCTCATTGCGCCCTGAATCATTTTGAAACCATGCGGCAATCAAGCGCGCCGTTGAAAAGCGGAATACGCTGCTCCGGTTTTAGGCCAAGCCCTTTGGGCAGTTGTTTATCCGCAGTAAAAAACCACGCATACCAGCTGGCGAAGCGTTGCTTGAGTGTTGTCCCAAGCAACGGGTACAAGCGTGCCAGAGATTGCTGGTCTTCCAAGCGATGCCCGTAAGGCGGGTTGCATAACCAAATGCCTTGCGCGCTCGGCGCCTGCCAGGAATTGACGTCTTGGGCATTGAATTGGATTCGATCGGCAACATGCGCCGCCTGTGCGTAGTTTTGCGCGCGTGCAACAGCATCGTTGGCGAAATCGCCGACAAAAATCGTGGTATTTCCATCATATGGGCAAACGGCGTCGCGCGCTTTCTGTTTACAGCGTTGCCAGGCTGCGCCGTCGTAGTGGTTAAGCTTTTGGAAGGCAAACGCACGATTAAGGCCGGGGGCGATATTGGCGGCCATAAGGGCGGCTTCGATCGCGATTGTGCCGCTGCCGCAAAAAGGGTCAAGCAAGACGGTACCCGGTTGCCAGCCGGAAAGCATCAACAGGCCGGCAGCCAGATTCTCACGCAGCGGCGCTTGCTCACTGTGTTTGCGGTAGTTTCTTTTGAAAAGAGCCTCGCCGGAGGTGTCCAGGTAGAAGATGATTTCATTGTCGGTCAGGTAGGCAAATACGCGCACATCGGGGCAATGTTTATCGATTGAGGGCCTTGGCTTGCCTTGAGCGCGAAAACGATCGCATATCGCATCTTTAATGCGCAACGTGGCAAAAGCGAGACTGGTAAGCGGCGAGTTGGTGGCAGTCAGGTCGATGCGCAATGTACGTTTTTCGGTGAAGTATTGCGACCAGTCAATATCGTATGCCAGCGCATAGACATCATGCTCGTTCCGATATGTGCCTGTCGCGACGCGCCAGAGTATCCGACTGGCAAGACGCGACTCGAGATTGGCGTGGTAAACAAGCGGCCATGTGCCGCCGAATAAAACACCGCCCGCGGCTTTTTTGGCAAACGATGCGCCTATGCGAATGAGTTCTTGCTCAAGAAGGTTTTCCAGGCCGCGTGGGCAGGAGGCAAAAAAATATTCGGCCATGAATACAAGTGGTGATTGATCGAATGCGCTGTACCGGCTAACGATTTTGCATCATAACACTAAAGCAGGAAGGAGGCTTGTCGGCAACTGTTGGGGGCGTGCATGTGATCAAGCGAGATTGCTTAAATAACACTATGTAAAATAAAGCTTTTGTATATTCTGGTTAAGGCTTGTGGCTTGGTAAAAATGGCAGAATTAACCTGCTGCCTTCATTTTCAAAACTTATGGGGAAAATAATTATTATATTAATAATAACGTTTATTAATCTAGACGATAAGTAAAAAGTTCTGAGAGAATAAGTTTTATATGCTAATTTCCAATATCCATACGGATAAGTACAGGAAAGGAAAGAAGATGGCGGAAAAAAGAAAACTTACCACAATTCACGGCGCGCCCGTTCCGGATAATAATAACTCGCTGACAGCCGGCCCTCGCGGCCCAATGCTTCTTCAGGATGTCTGGTTTTTGGAAAAGCTCGCGCACTTTGATCGTGAAGTGATTCCCGAACGAAGAATGCACGCAAAAGGCTCTGGTGCTTTTGGCGCATTTACCGTGACCAACGATATTACCCAATACACCAGAGCGGCAATTTTTTCAGAGGTCGGCAAAAAAACCGATGTTTTTGTCCGCTTTTCAACGGTTGCCGGAGAGCGCGGTGCGGCAGATGCGGAGCGCGATATTCGCGGTTTTGCTATGAAGTTCTATACCGAACAGGGAAATTGGGATTTGGTCGGGAACAATACGCCGGTGTTTTATTTTCGCGACGCGCTGAAGTTTCCGGATTTGAATCATGTGGTTAAGCGGGATCCGAAAACCAATCTGCGCAATCCTGCCGCAAAGTGGGATTTCTTCTCACAGTTGCCGGAGGCTTTTCATCAATTGACGATTGATATGTCGGATCGCGGCATCCCGAAAAGTTATCGCCACATGCACGGTTTCGGTAGCCATACGTTCAGTTTTATCAATGCCAAAAACGAACGTTTCTGGGTCAAATTTCATTTGAAAACGCAGCAGGGCATTGAATGTTTGACCGACAAAGAGGCGGCCGAGATTATTGCGCATGATCGGGAAAGTTCGCAGCGTGATTTGTTTGATGCCATTGAGCGCAAAGATTTTCCGCGTTGGAAATTTTACGTCCAGGTTATCGCTGAGAAGGATATCGGTAGGCTGCCGTATCATCCGTTCGACCTTACCAAGGTTTGGTTGCATAAAGACGCGCCTTTGATTGAAGTCGGTATGTTGGAATTGAATCGTAATCCGGAAAACTATTTTTCTGATGTTGAACAAGCGGCTTTCAATCCGGCCAATGTGGTGCCGGGTATCGGTTTTTCACCCGACCGGATGCTGCAGGGACGTTTATTTTCCTACGGTGATGCGCATCGTTATCGCCTCGGTATTAATAGTCATCAGATTCCGGTCAATGCGCCGCGCTGTCCTTTTCATACCTATCATCGCGATGGTGCGATGCGTATTGATGGCAATAACGGTAGCGCGGCCACTTATGAGCCAAACAGCCATGGCATATGGCAGGAACAGCCGGATTTTTCCGAGCCGCCGTTGGTCGTCGATATGGAGGCCGGGCGCTGGAATCATCGCAACGACGATGACGATTACTACAGTCAGCCCGCTGCGCTGTTTCGTTTACAAAGCGAAGAGCAAAAACAGCGTCTATTCAAAAACTTTGCCGCTGATTTACAGGGGGTATCCGAACCGATTGTGCGCAAGGTATTTGTTCATTTACAGAAAATCGATGCAAACTACGCCAAAGGTGTGGCTGATGCAATGGGAATGAAATTATAAGTGCTCAAAATGGTCTTGATAAAAACGCCGGCTTTTTGCTGGCGTTTTTATATGTTCGTCATAAAAATAACGGTGGAATCGATTTGATATTATTCGTCTTTTTCTCGATACGGCAATGCCTGTCGATGATATCTGTACGCAACCAACAACCGTTCGGTTTGCGGTATGGCGGCGTGGCGGCGATTTCGATCGAAACGCAGGGGGCGCGGCTTATTTGTGTGCCGACGATAAGCAACAAAGTTTTCTCGGTTAGTCCGTATTGTTTTGCAGCGGCCTGAAGCGAGCAGCGTTCGGGGTCTTGCTTGGGCTAAATCGTACGCCTCCAAGCGAAAATATTGGTTTTTAGTTAAAGCGCTGCCCATCCTGTGGATGCTTCTTATAACCATATTAAATATTAACCATTTACAACACTCAATATGCGTGGATGCTGATGAAAAGGCGGCAGTTGCTTCAATATTTTTTATTCCATGTTAATGTATGCCGAGTGGGCAGTTTCCCACGATTTTGTCGATGGTTATGAAAGGGAAAAATGTCTGATATTCGCTATGCCGTACTTTTTCGTGGGCGACTTGTACCTGGAGCTACGCCGGAACAGGTGAAATCGTCTTTCAGCGAATTGTTTGGATTGACGGGAGAAAAACTCGAACACCTTTTCACGCAACCCAAAGTGGTATTAAAGCGTGATACTTCCGAAGAGGAGGCAAAACGGATCGCGCATAGTCTGCGTAATATCGGGATGGAGGTCGATCTTCATCGATTGGAAAAGCAGGTGGTCATAACGCCGCCAAAGCAACCATCGCTCAGCCGGGGAGCGCCGCCCGCTAAAAAAGAGCGAATGGTCACTTCTAGGTCAGCACAGTCAACAGAAGAGTCCGAATCGGCTGCCCAACCAAAAGGAAAGCCATCGGCGAGTCAAAATAAGGCGGCGTTTACATCGTCGCTTTCTCTGGTCGAAGACGAACCGCCGCCGCAGGCGACGTCAGAGGCGGGCAATGCGGCAGGTTCCGGTGGTGTTTATAACAACGAATTTGCCGGCGCTTTTGACCGCCCTGTTTATCTTGCGGCGAAAACGGAAGAGCGCCCGTTTGTTTTTACCGGTAAAGGGGGCGAATATTTCAGAATCTGGATCGTCAATGTTTTTCTGACGATTGTGACGTTAGGCGTTTATTCGGCATGGGCCAAAGTGCGTACCCAGCGGTATTTTTACGGCAATACGTTTCTTGATGACAGCAGTTTTGAATATCTGGCCGACCCGGTCAAAATTCTCAAAGGGCGGCTGATTGCGGCATTTTTTCTCATTGTTTATATAGGGTCGGACTATATTTCATGGGCGCTGAATGCGGTGTGTTTCGCCGTCCTGATTTTGGTTACGCCGTGGATTGTGAGCAAGGCTCTGCGTTTTCGCAATCATAATTCGGCATGGCGCGGTATTCGTTTCAGTTTTGAAGGAGATGCCGGCGGTGCGGGATTGGCATATGTGATCTGGCCGGTGATATCGGCGCTCACATTATCGGCGTTGTTTCCGGTGGTCTTGCAGAGGCAAACACAATATGCGATCGGGCAATCACGCTTTGGCGGGAAAGATTTTCAAAACCATGCTGAAATCCGTGATTTCTACACGGTATTTCTTCGACTTGTCGGTATTGTGATTCTTGGCGGCCTTATTGTAGGTTTTGTAAGCGCAATGATTCCCTCGTTGTCGTTTTTGTTGATTGGGGGCTTGTTTTTTTATGTTTTTGTCTATTATCGAGTTAATACTACCAATTTGCGCTATGGAATGACAACGATCGGCAGTCATGCGTTTAATTCGAATTATGAGATCAAGTCATATGCTTTTCTGGTGTTGGTGAACTGGCTTTTGATCGTCTGTACGCTGGGTTTATTCTATCCTTTTGCCAAGGTCCGTTCCGCGCAGTATGCGGCGGATCATATCAGCTTAATGGTCGATGGCAATTTGGATGAATTTGTTGAAGATGTGCGCGATGATGTTTCGGCAGTTGGCGGCGAGGTTGGTGATCTTTTTGATTTCGATATTGGTTTTTAAATGATGCAAAAAATTTCTGGTTTTTATTTTGTTAGCGGTACTTCGAAAAAACAGGAAGCTTTTTTGCTTTTTGACGATAAGGGTTTTCTGACGGTGACGCATCGGGACGGACGGCAGCTCGCCGGACCGGAAAGCCTTAAACAGGTATCTATTGCTTCGCGGCTTGGCAATACGCCGCGCATCGTTCGTTTTCCGGGCGATGGTATCTTTGAAACAAGTGACAATGATGGGGTTGATGCGTGCTTAAAAAAAATTCGTCCGTATCATGCGTTGCTTCATATTCTGGAATCCAGACTGCGTTATGTCGTAATCGCTTTTTTAGCGACGATTATTTTTGTGTGGGCAAGTATTCAACACGGCATCCCCGCTTTGGCCGAGCGCGTGGCGCTGGCGATTCCGCCCGAAAGCAACCGCATGATTGGTCAGGGAGCGCTCGAATTGCTTGATAAATGGTATGTTGATGTCAGCGCGCTTCCTACAAAGCGTCAGGAAGAATTGCGCGGAAAGTTTTTTTCACTCATCAGTGACGCGGATAATATTCCGGTACGCGTTGAATTTCGTGACGCCAAGGATAGTTTTGGTGCCAATGCATTTGCATTGCCTGATGGCATGGTGGTGTTTACCGATCAGCTTGTCGGGCTGGCGGAAAGCGATGATGAGCTGATCGGTGTTTATGCTCATGAAGTTGGACATATTGTGCGTCGTCACTCCATGCGCAATATTTTGCAAAGTTCGGCATTGGCCGTGGTCTTGGTGGCGGTAACCGGGGACATATCTTCGGTGCCTGCATTGGTTACCGCTGCGCCGACATTGATCGTGCGATCCGGTTATTCGCGGGATTTTGAACGTGAGGCGGATCGTTTTGCCATACAGCAATTATTGCGGCACAACATGAATCCCATGCTTTTGGGCGAGATATTAATGCGTATGGAAAAGACGCGCCTATGTGTTGAGGGCGAGGCAGAGGGCAGCGAAGGCTGCCAAACAGGAAGAGAAAGCTGGATGGACTATTTATCGACGCACCCTGGGACGGATGAACGGATGCGCCTGATTCAGGAGGAGATGTCTGCTTATCGCCGTACCGCAAGTCCGTAGCGGGTATAAAATACAGGGCACCTTTGCTACGAGAGATGCGATGATCTGGAAACGCCCGATTTTACTGAACGAACTCAATGGAGTATGCGCCGGTTCGCTGGTCGGCCATCTTGATATCAAGCTTACCCGACACGGGGACGATTTTATCGAGGCGACAATGCCGGTCGATACCCGTACGCGGCAACCATTCGGTTTGTTGCATGGCGGCGCGGCGGCGGCTTTGATCGAAACGCTGGGTTCCGTTGCGGCTTATTTGTGTGCCGATGAAAAACAACAAGTGGTGGGGTTGGAGCTAAACGTCAGTCACATGCAGGCGGTGACAAACGGCCAGGAGGTGCGCGGGGTTTGTCGGCCGCTCAGGATTGGCCGTCGTCATCAAGTGTGGGAAACGCGGATTTTCAATCAGAAAGATGAGCTGTGTTATGTGGGCAGATTAACCACGGCCACGTTGTCAGCGGAATCATAAAAAAGCAATTTTTTCACGCTAAAAACATGGCGATTGACTGAATTTTACGGCAAAACGAGGTTTTGTCTTTACAGAAAAACAGTGCTTGTTTATGATTACAAACCGGCAAAAAACAGCATATTGCGACAAATGTCGCGAGTCGTTTGAGCAATGTCATCATCTTTACCCAAAATTGCCAACAGCGATCAGTTTGTCAATCGTGGCGAGTTCGCATCTGGCAAGGTTTCGCTGGCGCAGTTGCCCCGATTGGCTGATTATTTGCCGGAAGGTTTTGATGTTGCCCAAGCCGAACTGCTGACATGGTCGGTGCGCGGTATTCGCGATTCTTTAGGACGCAGAGCGTTGGAGATTGTCGTGCGCGGGATGGTGCCGGTAACCTGTCAACGCTGCCTGAAGATGTTTTTGTGGCCGATTGACCGGCAATCAACGGTTTTGATCGCTAAAACTCAGGAAGAGCTGATCGCACTGGATGAAGCGAGCGATCTGGAAGTGGTGCTGTGCGATCACGGCCTTGATGTGCAAACGCTGGTAGAAGACGAACTCTTGCTGTCGCTGCCATTTTCACCGTTGCACGATATTTGCCCTGACGAAGGCTCAAGTGATAATTAACTGGAAGCAATGGCAGATACGTTGCTTTCTTGAGGAGAAAAAATGGCTGTTCAACAAAACAAGAAGTCACCGTCCAAGCGCGGCATGCATCGGGCGCATGATTTTCTGACCAATCCGCCGTTGTCGGTGGATCCTGTTACCGGCGAAACGCATCGCCGTCATCATATTACGCCGACCGGGTTTTACCGAGGCAAAAAAGTGATGAAAGTTAAAACGGACGAATAAAACGCAATTTCTTTTCGTATAGAGCTTCGTTATTGACGGAGCTGCACGAAAAAATATGTTCTGCTCCGAAAAAATAAAAGCGTGAAAGCGGCGTATGGGATTATGCGTCGCTTTGCTGTTTGGTTAATGTCATCCTTTATTTTCTATGCGCGTAACTATAGCCGTTGATGCCATGGGCGGCGATCATGGCTTGTCGGTAACTGTGCCGGCGGCTGTTCGATTTTTATCATCGCATTCCGAGGCACACATTATTTTGGTCGGGCAGTCTGCGCCGATTAAAGAAGCGCTGGTTGCCGCCAATGCCGCAACGCATCCTTGTATCAGCTTGTACGATGCCAGCGAGGTGATCGCCATGGACGAGCCGCCTGCGGACGCGTTGCGTCGCAAAAAAGATTCGTCAATGCGCGTGGCGATTGATCTTGTCAAAAACGGAGAAGCGCAGGCATGTGTTTCCGCAGGCAATACCGGCGCATTGATGATGATCGGTAAATTTGTCCTGAAAACGCTTCACGGCATTGACCGCCCTGCGATTGCGACGCAACTGCCTAATGCCAATAACGCTGTGACGACAATGCTTGATTTGGGTGCCAATGTAAATTGTACGGCACAGCAGTTATTGCAGTTTGCGGTGATGGGCAGTGCAATGGTGACGGCTGTTGAGCGGCGCGAAAACCCAAGTGTCGGCCTTCTGAATATCGGCGAGGAAGACACCAAAGGCAACGAAGTTGTAAAAGAAGCAGCGGAACTGTTGCGGCAGTCCGGGCTGAATTTTTACGGCAATATTGAAGGTGACGATATTTTCAAAGGCACAACCGATGTCGTCGTGTGCGATGGTTTCGTCGGCAACATTGCATTGAAGACTTCGGAAGGGTTGGCCAAGATGATTGCCGATTTCCTTAAAGCCGAATACAAACGAAATGCCATTAATATGCTTGCTGCGTTTCTTTCCCGAGGGGTAATCAATGCGTTCAAACAACGCTTAAATCCCAGTCGTTATAATGGCGCTACGCTTATTGGATTGCGTGGTGTGGTGGTGAAAAGCCATGGCTCGGCGGATGAAGAAGCGTTTGCATTTGCTTTACGCAAAGCCTATCAGGAGGTGGCGCATGGCATGCTGGATCGGATCGCTCAACGTATCGAATTGGTTTCCAGGCAATTGCCGGAGCTCGAAGAGTCAACGGCCAAACAGTAGTCGGGTATGTCTATGATTTACAGTCGTATTGTCGGAACGGGCAGTTATTTACCGGAAAAAGCGTTAACTAACGACGATCTTTCCCGGATGGTCGAAACCAGTGATGAATGGATTCAATCACGCACCGGCATCCGGAAGCGTTATATTGCCGCTGCCGATCAGAATACATCCGATCTGGCGCTGATTGCGGCACAGCGAGCACTGGAGAGCGCGCAACTCCAAGTCGATACGATTGACCTTATTGTGTTGGCAACGACTACGCCGGAAATGATTTTTCCGTCAACGGCGACTATCGTTCAGGAAAAACTGGGGATGACCAATGGCGCGGCCGCGTTTGACGTGCAGGCTGTGTGCAGCGGTTTCCTTTACGCATTGGCTACGGCGGACAGCATGATCCGCAATGGTATGGCCAAGCGGGCGTTGGTGATCGGCGCGGAGCTGATGTCGCGTATTTTAAATTGGGAAGACCGCAAAACTTGTGTGTTGTTTGGCGATGGCGCCGGTGCGCTGATACTGGAGGCTTCGGAAACGCCGGGTATTTTATCGTCGCATTTGCATGCGGACGGCCGTTATCGCGATATCTTGCAGGCAAATGGGCGCATCCAGAACGGCACAATTCATGGTACGCCTTATATTGAAATGGAAGGCAGCCAGGTGTTCCGCTTTGCCGTACGCGTACTTGCCGAAGCGGTACAGGAAGCGCTTGACAATAACGGCTTGAAAGTCAGCGATATCGATTGGTTGGTGCCGCATCAGGCGAATTTGCGCATCATGGATGCGACTGCCAGAAAACTTCAAATGCCTTCCCAAAAGATGATTAATATGGTCGGTGATCAGGCGAATACTTCCGCTGCGTCGATCCCGTTGGCGATTGATGCCGGCGCTCGAAACCATTCTTTTAAAGCCAACCAGTTGCTGGCGTTGGCGGCGGTGGGCGGCGGCTTCACTTGGGGTGCGACGTTATTGCGTTGGTAGCTGATCGATTTGCATGACCAAAAACAAAACATCGCATCATGCGACGTTTTGTTTTTGGTTGAGGGGAGTTTTTTTACTTTCAGAATGCCGGGACAACCGCACCTTGGTATTTTTCCTGAATGAATTTGCGTGTTTCTTCCGAGTTTAACGCTTTGGCGAGTTTCTGCATTGCGTCCGACAGGGTGTTGTCCGGGCGGGCGACGAGTACATTCACATACGGTGAATCGCTGCCCTCGATGATAAGCGCGTCTTTCAACGGATTGAGTTTGGCTTCAAGCGCGTAATTGGTATTGATCAGCGCCAATTCAACCTGGCCCAACACGCGCGGCAGAGTTGCCGCCTCCAATTCGCGGAATTTCAGTTTTTTCGGATTATCGGCGATATCGCGTGGCAATGCCGTGATGCCGGCGCTGTCTTTGAGAGTAATGACTTTATGCACGGCGAGCAACAGCAAAGCGCGGCCGCCGTTGGTGGCGTCATTCGGGATCGCGACGCTATCGCCTTCTTTGAGTTCGCCAAGTGTTTTGATTTTTTTTGAATAAGCGCCGAACGGTTCGATATGAACGCCGGCAACGGTCACAAGGTCGGTGCCGCGACTTTTATTGAATTCGTCGAGGTACGGCTTATGCTGGAAATAATTGGCATCGAGCTTTTTCTGGGCAACCTGTAAATTGGGCTGTACGTAATCGGTGAATACTTTGATGTCGAGCGTAACGTTTTCCCGGGCAAGCATCGGTTTGACAAATTCCAGAATTTCCGCGTGCGGCACGGCGGTGGCGCCAACGGTAATTTGGTCCTGAGCGAAAACGCCGCCGCTTGCCAGCGCTACGGCAACAGCCGTAAGCGCGATTAATTTTCTATGAATGTTCAACATGATTCGATCCGGTTATTTAACGGTGGGAAAAACGTAATACTAGCCGATCGCCGAACATTTGCAATAACTGAACCAAAACGACAAGCAACACGACGGTGATCACCATTACATCATCTTGAAAGCGTTGGTAGCCGTAGCGTACCGCTAAGTCTCCCAAACCGCCGCCGCCGATGACACCTGACATTGCGGTATAAGACACCAGTGCAATCATCGTCACGGTCATACCGGCAATGATGCCGGGCAGCGCTTCGGGGATCAATGCGCCGGTGACGATTTGGCGTGTGGTCGCGCCCATGGCCTGTGTGGCTTCGATGATACCGCGATCGACTTCACGCAGTGCGGTTTCAACCAACCGGGCGAAGAACGGAGCGGCGCCTACCACCAGCGGCGGGATCGCACCGGTGACGCCCAGCGACGAGCCGACGATGATTTCTGTCAGCGGCATCATTACGATCAGCAAAATGATGAACGGAACCGAACGCAGCACGTTGACAACGAACGACAATATGCCGTAAAACCGGGGCTGTTCGAGCAGTTGCCGTTTTCCGGTGAGAAAAAGCAGGATCCCAAGCGGCAATCCGAAGATCAGCGTAAACGTCGAAGATACGCCGAGCATGATCAGCGTATCGAGCGTGGCTTCGAGAATGTCGGGCCAAGGCAGATTGTGCAGAATGTCGATCATCGGCGTAATTCCTCAATCGTTAAGCCTTTGCTGCGAAAATGCGCCAGCGCGTCATCGATGTTATCACCGCTCAAACCCAATATAAGTTGCCCGTAAGGAATGTTTTTAATACGGTCAATGCGACCGGACAAAATGCTGAAATCGACGTTGTAAGTACGCATGGTGCTGCCGAGCACCGATTCATAGGTCTGGTCGCCGCGGAAGGTCAGGCGGATCAGGCGTCCTTCGATATGGGAAAACGCCGCGTTGAGCATTCCTTCATCAACATCTTCCGATTCGTAAACAAAGCGGCGCGAGGTCGGATGCTGGGGATGCAAAAACACATCGGCGACATCGCCGGATTCGACGGTACGGCCGTGGTCGAGAACAGCAACGCGATCGCACAACGTTCGGATCACATTCATTTCATGGGTGATCAATACAATGGTCAGCTTGAGGTCAAGATTGATCTCGTTAAGCAGCGCCAGCACCGACTGCGTGGTCTGCGGATCAAGGGCCGAAGTGGCTTCATCGCACAGCAGCATACGCGGTTGTGTTGCCAACGCCCGAGCGATACCGACGCGTTGTTTTTGCCCACCGGAGAGCTGTGCCGGATATTTATTGGTGTGATCGTTGAGGCCGACACGATCAATCAGCTCGGCGACGCGTTTTTTGATTTTATCGTCGCCGTATTGTTTGGCGATTTTCAGCGGGAAAGCGATATTTTGCGCGACGGTTTTCGAGGAAAGCAGATTGAAATGTTGGAAGATCATGCCGATTTTCTGGCGCATTGCCCGCAATTGCGTTTCATCAAACCGGGTAATATCCTGGCCGTCGAGCAGAATGCTTCCTGTTGTCGGACGCTCCAGAAGATTGATGAGGCGTATTAACGTCGATTTTCCTGCACCGGACTGCCCGATGATGCCGAATACCTCGCCCGCGCTCACCGAAAGGTCAATATTTTTCAGTGCCGGGGTATCGCTTTTTCCGACGCGATAGCTTTTCGAGACATGGCAAAACTCAAGGATGGCAGGCACGATCTCAAATATTCTGCACGACGATATTGGGAAACTTTGATGAAAAATCCACCGCTTTTTTGGAAATTGCCACTGCTGTTTTGCGGGCGATGGTTTTATAAATGTCGGCAATGGCGCTGTCCGGCTCGGCGATGACTGTCGGTTTTCCGGAATCGGCTTTTTCGCGGATATTGATCGCCAATGGCAATGCGCCGAGGACGGGCGCGCCAAAATCTGCGCCCATTTTTTCCGCGCCGCCTTCACCAAAAATACGTTCCGTATGGCCGCAGTTCGAACAAATGTGCACGCTCATGTTTTCGACGATACCGACCACGGGGATACCGACTTTTTCAAACATCTTGTAGCCTTTGCGAGCGTCAATCAGCGCAATGTCCTGTGGTGTTGTCACAATTACCGCACCAGTAACGGGGACTTTTTGCGCCAGCGTTAACTGAATATCGCCGGTACCGGGCGGCATATCGACGACCAGATAATCCAGGTCACGCCATTGCGTTTGATGCAATAACTGATCGAGCGCTTGTGTCGCCAGCGGGCCGCGCCAGACCATCGGCGTGTCAACATCGATCATGAGGCCAATCGACATAATTTGCATGCCGTATTGTTCGATAGGCTCCAGCGTTTCACCGTCTCTGGATTCGGGGCGGGCGGAAACACCAAGCATGGTCGGTAGCGATGGACCGTATACGTCCGCATCAAGCATACCGACCGCCGCGCCTTCTGCGGCCAACGCCAGCGCGAGGTTGACCGCCGTAGTCGATTTGCCGACGCCGCCTTTGCCTGAGGCGACCGCGATAATATTCTTGACACCGGGCAGCGGTTTAATGCCTTGTTGCACCGCGTGGGCGATAATATGGCTGGAAACCCGCACGTCAAACGCACCGCTTGGCGCCAATTGGGTAAGCGCGGTCTTGATTTGCTCCCGAACAGCGGCAAAACGGCTTTTTGCCGGATAACCGAGCGTGACATCAACGGAAACTTTATCGTTGTCGATATTGATGCCTTTGATACTTTTGCCTGTAATGTAATCGATGCCGGTATCCGGGTCGATCAGGTTTTTCAAACAGGCGCGAATGTCGCTTTCAGTGATGGTCATGCTTTGCTCCGAGCTTCAGCGACGCTTGATCGCAGTACGCAATGATTGAGTGATACGTTGTAAAGTTCGATATTTTATCGCGTCATCGACGGAAAAGATCGTTTTACTTCCGAAAAGCCCGAAGCTCTTTGCTAGAATCAATCTTCTTGTTTTTGCTATGGCACGGAATCATGTCGCAAATTAGCCCGCGCAAACTTTTTATTACTACAGCATTGCCTTACGCCAACGGGGTTTTTCATATCGGCCATATTATGGAATATATCCAGGCCGATATCTGGGTACGTCATCAGCGCATGCAGCTCGGTGAAGACGATCGTCTGTATTTTGTCGGTGCCGATGATGTACACGGCGCGCCGATTATGCTTAAAGCCGAAGCCGAAGGGCTGACGCCTCAGGAATTGGTCGTCAAGATTGCGGCAACGCGGCCGAAATGCCTGAACGGTTTTCATATTTCGTTCGATCATTGGCACAGTACGGATTCGCCAGAAAATGTCGCGCTTTCGCGGGATATTTATCAACGCCTGAAAAAGGGTGGGTTGATATCGAATAAGACGATTGAGCAGTTTTTTGATCCGGTAAAAAATATGTTTTTGCCGGATCGTTACATCAAGGGGGAATGTCCGCGCTGTCATGCGCCGGATCAATATGGCGACGCTTGCGAACATTGCGGCGCCGTTTATAACGCGACGGAATTGATCAGCCCATACTCGACACTGTCCAGCGCGGCGCCGATATTAAAACAATCCGAACATTATTTTTTCCGCTTGTCGGATCCGCGCTGCCTTGAGTTTTTGCGTGACTGGATCAAAGGTGGCCGCTTGCAAAGCGAAGTGGAAAATAAAATCCGTGAATGGCTGGGTAAAGACGGAGAGGAAAGCAAGATTGTCGATTGGGACATTTCCCGTGACGCGCCATATTTCGGCATTGAAATCCCCGATGCGCCCGGTAAATATTTTTATGTATGGCTTGATGCGCCCATCGGTTACCTGGCGAGCCTGAAGGCAAGGCTGATGCAAGAAGGTCTCACGCTGGAGGATTTTTTGAGCGATTCCGGCATTGAACAATATCACTTCATCGGCAAGGACATTGTCTATTTTCATACACTGTTCTGGCCGGCAATGTTGAAATTTTCCGGTGCGCCATATCATGTTCCGGATAATGTGTTTGTGCATGGTTTTATCACTTTTTCCGGCGAGAAAATGTCCAAATCGCGCGGTACGGGGATCAGCCCGGAGCTTTATCTTGACCTTGGCTTGAATCCCGAGTGGCTGCGTTATTATCTGGCGGCAAAACTCAACGATCGTGTCGAGGATCTTGATTTCAATCCCGATGATTTTGTCGCGCGCGTCAATAGCGACCTGATCGGCAAATACGTCAACATTGCCAGCCGTGCCGCGCCGTTTTTGAAAAAACATTTTGACAATAAGCTCGGCCAGGATTTTGCCGGCTTACCTGTTGTTCGGGAAATTCGCGAAGAAGCGCAAACGATTATCGGGCTGATCAACAAACGTCAATTCTCACAGGCAGTGCGGGGAATCATGGAATTCGCCGACCAAGTGAATGCCTATTGGGACCAGCAAGCGCCATGGGTGCTGGCAAAACGCTTTGACGTTTTAAGTGAAGCCGAACGTACTTTGCTGCACAATACCTGTTCGGTTGCACTGGAGGCATTCCGTTTACTCAGCTTATACTTAAAACCGATATTGCCGCGGTTGGTCACGGATGCCGAGCGGTTTTTAAATATCGCGCCGATGTGCTGGCGCGACGCGCAAGCGCCGCTTGCGGCAGGGCATGTGATTAACGAGTATCAGCATTTGATGAAGCGGATTGATCCGAAGCAAATTGATCAATTGCTCGAAGCGCAGCAGGCGACGATGGAGCAGGCGGGCGGTGAGGCGAAAGAAAAAACCGAAAAGCAGAACAGTTCCCGAGGCGGGGAAAAGAAAACGGCCGAAGCGAAAACAGCTGGGGTAACGACCATCAGTGCTGACGATTTTGCCAAGATCGATTTACGGGTCGGCAGGATCATTCATGCCGAAGCGGTCGAGGGCGCGGATAAATTGTTAAAGATCATGGTTGATCTTGGCGAAGAAAAACCGCGTACCGTATTTGCCGGAATCAAAAGCGCGTACCGGCCGGAGCAATTGATCGGCCGTTTGACGCCCGTGGTGGCGAATCTCGCGCCGCGCAAAATGAAATTCGGCGTTTCCGAAGGGATGGTTCTTGCTGCCTCAGGAAGCGAGCTGGGGATATATCTTCTACAACCGGATTCCGGCGCACAGCCCGGAATGAAAATAAAATAACAAATATTACATGCCATGTTCAAACAGCTTTTCCGTCCCGCATTATTAAATCATATCGACGGCTACAATAAGGAAAAATTAAAAGCGGATCTGGCTGCAGGCGTGACCGTCGGTGTGGTGGCGCTACCGTTGGCGATGGCGTTTGCTATTGCGTCGGGGGTGCCACCGCAGGCCGGGATTTTCACCGCCATCATTGCCGGTTTTCTGGTTTCGGCGCTTGGCGGCTCGCGTTATCAAATTGCCGGGCCAACCGGCGCGTATATCGTGATTGTTTACGGCATCGTTATCGAGTACGGTTTTGCCAACCTTCTGGTGTGTACGATGGTGTCGGGTATTTTGCTGTTGTTGATGGGGGTGATGCGGCTGGGAGCGTTAATTCGTTTTATTCCGGTGGCGATCGTGATCGGTTTCACCAACGGTATTGCGGTGCTGATCATGCTTTCGCAAGTCAAGGATTTTCTGGGATTGGATATTGCATTGCCAGAAGAGTTTTTCGCTAAAATCGGCGCGATTACGGCCAATATCGGTTCGACCAACTGGTGTTCCGTAGTATTGAGTACGGTTTGCGTGTTGGCCATTTGGTTTTGGCCGACGGCTTATAACATTTTGACGACGGGCGCGGCATTGAAAGCGCAGGAAGACCAGCCTCTGCAAAAAAAGAACCTGTGGAGTGCCACATGGAAAGCAACACGCTCTTTGTTCAATAAAACAATGACAAGTACGGCAAAAATCTGGGTATGGATGATGCGTATTCCGGCGCCGATTGCAGTGATGATACTGGCTTCCATTGCGGTTGCGCTATTGCGCCCGTTCGGTTTTTCGGTGGAAACGGTTGGTACACGGTTCGAAGGCGGGATTCCGCAAACGCTGCCGATGTTTGCGATTCCTGATTTTTCCTGGGATGGTTTGCGTAAATTGGCCGCGCCAACAATGACTATTGCCCTTCTGGGCGCGATTGAATCGTTGTTGTCGGCGCGTGTGGCGGATGCACAGACCGATGATCGCCATGATCCTAACCAGGAGTTGATGGCTCAGGGCATTGCCAATATCGTTGTGCCGTTTTTCGGCGGTATTCCGGCAACCGGGGCGATCGCCCGTACCGCCACCAATATTCGTGCCGGTGCGTTTTCGCCGATTTCCGGCATGGTTCACGCGTTGGTGTTGCTGCTGATTGTTTTGGTGGCGGCGCCGTTGGCAAGCCATATTCCACTGGCGGCATTGTGCGCGATTTTGATTATCGTTGCGTTTAATATGGGCGACTGGCACGCGTTTTATCAGATGCAGCGTTTCCCTTTGCACTATCGCATCATTCTGCTTTCTACTTTTTTTATTACCGTCATTTTTGACCTGACCTTGGCGGTGGAGGTCGGTTTGATCCTGGCGAGCCTGTTCTTTATCTTTCGCGTATCCAACCTGACGCGGATTGAGCGCGTGGCGCATGATGGCCTTCCCGATGGTATTGCCTGCTACCGTTTGCGCGGTTCACTGTTTTTTGGTGCGGTCGGAAAAATTGAACCGCTGATGGATGTGCGTTTTAATTCGGCAAAGACGGTTTTGCTTGACATGCATTACGTGCTGGATATCGACGATACCGGTTTGGATGCGCTTGCCTCGTTGAGTAAAACCATGCGAAAGCGTGGCGGTGATCTGATATTGTTCGATCTGGATGAAAGCGTGCGTCAAAGCATGATACGCACGGGGTTTATTCACGATGTTATCGGCGAGCATTATATTGCCGATGATTTCCCATCGGCACTGGCGCTGGTTCGGTCTGATTCGGAAGCGGGCTTGTCGGCAGAGCCACGAATGCCTTGAGGCGGCAAGGACGCTGTCGGTTCGGATGAAATTTTTTCATCGATATAATAAAGCGGTCTTTTTTTGACCTCGTGATAAATCAGCGCCAGATATTCGCCAATAACGCCCAACGCCAACATAATGGCGCTGCCGATGATCAGCAGGAGAAGAATAACGGTGGTAAAACCGCTTACGGCATTTCCTGAAATTTTGTTGTAAAGCGTTTGAATGCCAAGGGCAGCGGAAAGTGAAACAAAAACGAACCCCAACAGCGTTATAACGTGAAGCAGCGTCGAGCTGAACGAAGTAATGGAGGTCAGCGCCAGACGGGCAAGCTTCCATAAAGGCCACTTACTTTTCCCGGAGGGGCGTTCTTCGGGGGTAAAGGGGATGGAAATCGTTCTATACCCGAACCATGAAACAAGCCCGCGAAAGAAAAGGTTATGCTCCGGTAAATTCAGATAAGCATTGACAACCTTTCGGTCCAAAAGTTTGAAATCGCTGGCGCCGCGCAGATTGAGCCCGGTAAAAAGGGAATTGATTTTGAAGTAGAGATTGCGGTACCAGCTTTTCCCGCCTTGCCGAATATCTTCATTTTTTACCGCTTCGACGATATCAACGTTTTCCGATTGCCAGATATGCAGCATTTGAGGAATCAGGGAAGGGGGGTGTTGCAAATCGGCGTCAAGCAAAATCACGGATTTCCCCTGCGCCATTTCACAGCCGGCGCGGATGGCCGCTTCCTTGCCAAAGCAACGGGTAAAGCGGGCGGCAACAATCATGGAAAACTGATCTTTCAATGCTTTGATGACATTCCAGGAGTTATCGGTCGATCCGTCATCAATTAGAATGACCTCGTAGGCGACAGATAACGGCTCCATGGTTTTTGTCAGGGTGTGAATCGTATGCGGAAGCACATTTTCCTCACAGTGCACCGGAATGATAATAGAGCAAATGGGATGAAATAAGTTTGACATGGGGTTTGATCAGAGAGTCGTTTGGGCGCGGAATGAAACGATATCGATGTAATCGGGGTCGCCTTGAATATTAAAAGTCCAATTCGAATATTTATCGGTTGTTGATGTGTTTGAAAATGGCAGGGCAAAAACAAAAGTTCCTGAAATATCCTGATACGACGGCACTACAGAGGAGCCATTTAAAAAGGCACTGCTGATACGAAGGGTTCCCAGGCGTTTGGATACCAGAATCGCCCGGTCAGTCGGTATTTTTATTTCCACGGAAAAGTCCCGAATATCAAGAGGGGTGTCACGATGCGGCGGATACATGTTTGGGTTGGAAATAAATAAGGGTTTTGATGCCGACCACACTTTTTCAGGGGCGATAACGCCCAATGTGCCCAGCCATTTTTGCGGCTCAAGCTGAAGCGTTGTCCATGCGTAGTCCCGCAGACCGATCATCCCTTTTTCGTTTTGTCGGATATCAACATATCCGCCAAGAGAAACCTGTTTTGAGGAGGTGCAATGTTTCTCTACGCCGGCACCGAACGTCGTGTCAATAAACAGCGCATAATGGCCGTAAACATGTACGGGATCGCACAGTGGTTCCGCCATGGTATAAAGATCGGCAATGGGGAATCGGGCGACGGTGATATGTTTGCCGTTATTGATAAATCCGAGATTGCTTATATTCATTAAGGAACGTTTTTTGGGAGGCGGCGTATCGACAAAAGGTTCATAAAGAGATTTTCCGATATAAAAGTTTCCGGCCATGCTCCAACAAAACCAGAAAACCATGATGGAAACCGCGGCATATCTCCCTCTGGCGCCTTGTTTGCCCAGTTCATAAAGGCCGATGCCGCACAGTATAGTGATAGCGGGCAGATAAGAAAAACTGAACCAGAGAGGGGTAATACTGCGCAGCAGCATGATAACGAACGTATGCAGTATCATGAAAACGAGCAGCAGCGCAATGATTTTTTTATTTTTATAAGAGGTTTTTCCGTAGAGATAAAGGCTTCTGCCGATGACAATAAGAGCGCACGATTGCGCGAGAACAAGCAGAAGGCAAACAAGCGTTGGGAGCTCAAACCAGAATCGCGCGATGTAATGGGTGCCGTACAAGAAGACAGCCGCCCATAGCCCGAAAAAGCGTTTTAGTGAAAGCGTCAGCGGTTCTTTATTCGAGTAAGAGGCCAAGTTCTCAAGGTCGGGAAAACCATGTATGGCTTGTCCGATAATAACCGGGAGAAACAGAAGAGTCGTTACCGCTATGCTTATCAAAATGAATGAAAAACGTCTTTTCCATGTCGGCAGCGCCCAGAGCGTGAAGATACCGAGAAATAGCGCAGGAAAAAAAGCGGTGGGATGGGCGTGAAGCATCAGCGCGACGGCGAGGCCCAGCGCGGCATAAGAAAGGTATGTTTGTTGCCGACGCGCATGAATTGCCGCGAAAATGCCGAGTATTGTGGTTGCTTCTATTACGATGGTGTGTGTGAGCGGAACAAGTGTATAGGAAGACCATCCGGGGTATAAACTGGCCAGAACAAAAATAATCGCTGCCTGGGCGCCGCCAAACAGCCATCCCAATCGGTAATAGAGAAGAAATTTGGTTGCACCGAAGAGGCCGACTGTTATTGGAATGATCCCCGGCAAGCCGGTCAGCCAGAGAGGAAGCGCCAGAATATAAAACCAGAGTGGGCCGGAGTGGAAAGTATTGTTTGCCGCGGGACCGTTGAGGGGAAATTCATCGCCCAAAGCAATGCGCTGGGCGAAATAAAAATCGCGTGGCGTGTCCGGGTACATCCCGCTTGAATGATAGGCAGCCCAAACATAGATCGCGGTGATGATGAGTATGAAGCTCGCGTGCGTCATCGGGATTCGGCGCAGAGAGCATGGCGAGAGGGAAGCGTTCATCACTTTGGGTTTTATTGCATTTGACCGGTCAATAGAAACAGGGCGGCGAGAAATAAAGAAGGTTGTAATGTATGCATTGTATAATGCATACCCACTTTTCAAAACGTATTCGATCAATTCGTTCCCGGAGAGCCCAAAAATGATGAAGCCCCGACATTTCTTAACGCTCAACGATTGCTCTGTCGATGAGCTCCATTATCTTTTCAAGCGCGCTGCGTGGATTAAGGCGCGTCTCAAGCGCGGCGAACCCTGCCATACGCTAAGCGATAAAACGCTGGCGATGATTTTTGAAAAATCGTCGACACGAACGCGTGTTTCGTTTGAGGTCGGCATGTTGCAATTGGGCGGCAATGTGCTGATGTTGAGTGCAGGCGACACACAGATCGCCCGTGGCGAGCCGGTCAAAGATACGTCGCGGGTAATTTCGAGCATGGCCGATATTGTCATGATCCGTACGTATGCGCAGGCTATGGTGGAGGAGTTTGCCGGATATTCGAGAGTGCCTGTAATCAACGGGCTGACTGATGAATACCACCCATGCCAGGTGCTTGCCGATGTTTTTACTTATCAGGAACACCGCGGCCCGATTACCGGCAAAGCGGTCGCTTGGATCGGCGACACCAATAATATGCTTTATTCGTGGATTAATGCCTCCGCCATGCTTAATTTTAAAATGCATGTTTCCACGCCACCCGGCTATGCTATCGACGATTCGCGTTTAACCGACGCTGAGCACGCCCATCTGGAAACGTTCGCTGATCCGCTGGATGCCGCGCGCGGCGCATCGTTGATTACCACCGACGTCTGGGCGAGTATGGGCATGGAAGCCGAAAACGAAAAGCGGATGCGCGATTTCAAGGGATGGCATGTTGATGGCGAGGTAATGAGCTTGGGCGCGCCCGACGCCGTATTCATGCATTGCCTGCCCGCGCATCGCGGCGAAGAGGTTTCGGCGGATGTGATTGACGGCCCGCAAAGCCTGGTCTGGGTCGAGGCGGAAAACCGGATGCATGCGCAAAAAGCACTGCTTGAATTTTTGCTGCTCGGCCAACTAAAAACGGATTAAAATAAACAGCCATGGCCTTCGGCGGTATAGTCAATCGGGGGCGCGTTGAAAACAGGACGGCGATTAAGTGCGTGAACATGCGTTTGCATGGCGGTTGTTCCGGCGAAGATAAACGGCTTGCTGTCTGATGCAAGCGATGTGTCAATGTCAGTTGAGGAAAATTCATGAGTAAAGTGAAACGTGTGGTGCTGGCTTATTCTGGCGGGCTTGATACGTCAGTAATCCTGAAATGGTTACGGGACGTTTATGATTGCGAGGTGGTCACTTTTACCGCCGATATCGGGCAGGGGGAAGAGCTGGAGCCTGCGCGTAAAAAGGCGTTGCAACTGGGCATCAAGAAAGAAAATATTTTTATTGACGACTTGCGCGAAGAATTTGTGCGCGATTTTGTCTTTCCGATGTTTCGCGCCAATGCTGTTTATGAAGGCGAATATTTGCTTGGCACATCCATTGCGCGGCCGCTGATCGCCAAACGGATGGTGGAGATTGCCAAAAAAACCAAGGCCGATGCGATTGCGCATGGTGCGACCGGCAAGGGTAACGATCAGGTGCGTTTTGAATTGGGCGCTTACGCATTGATGCCCGATGTCAAAATTATTACACCGTGGCGTGAGTGGGATTTGCTGTCGCGTGAAAAGTTGCTGGCTTATGCCGACAAGCACGGTATTCCTGTCGATTTCAAGAAGCGCAAGGGCAAGGCACCTTACTCAATGGACGCCAATATGCTGCACATCAGCTATGAAGGCGGTGTCCTTGAAGACCCCGATTTCACGCCGGAAGATTCCATGTGGCGTACCACCGTTTCGCCGGAAAAAGCGCCAAACACGCCGCAAGTTATCGAACTTGAGTATAAAAAAGGCGATATTGTCGCGATTGACGGCAAAAAAATGTCGCCGGCGAAAGTATTGGCAGCATTGAATGAACTGGGTGGAAAGCATGGTATCGGCCGTTTGGATATTGTTGAAAATCGTTATGTCGGTATGAAGTCGCGCGGTTGCTACGAAACGCCGGGCGGCACGATTATGCTCAAAGGACACAGAGCGATGGAGTCGCTGACGTTGGATCGTGAGGTTGCCGCGTTAAAAGATGATTTGATGCCGCGCTATGCGCGTTTGATTTATAACGGTTACTGGTTCAGCCCTGAGCGCAAGCTGCTGCAAAACCTCATTGATGAATCTCAGGCGTTTGTCAATGGCGTTGTGCGTCTCAAGCTGTACAAAGGCACCGTGCAATGCGTCGGGCGCAGTTCGAAAGATTCGTTGTTTGAAGAAAACGTGGTGACTTTTGAAGACGACGGCGGTGCGTTCAATCAAAAAGACGGCGAGGGCTTTATCAAGCTTAACGCATTGCGTTTGCGGATCGAGGCCAAGAAAAAACGCCCGATGAAGTAATCGGGAAATTCAAATGCCGGGAATCAATCGGGAATCCCTGAATGACCAATCGCGTATTTAAGCGCGATTGAAACCAGCGGGCTCCCGATTTCGCATTGCCAGAACCTGAAAGGAAAAAACATGCCTTCGTTTGATATTGTTTCCGAAATTAATGAAGTCGAAGTGCGTAATGCCGTCGATCAGGCGAATAAAGAAATCGGCAACCGTTTCGATTTCAAAGGTTCCGACGCTCGTGTTGAATACAAAGATAAAATATTGACGTTGTTTGCCGATGATGATTTCAAACGCCAGCAGGTGATGGATATCGTCGTTGGCAAGCTGGGCAAACGCAGTGTCGATGTGCGCTCGCTCAAAGAAGGCGAAGTTGAAAAAATTTCCGGTGGCAAAGTGAAGCAAACCGTTACTGTACGCACTGGTGTCGAGCAGGAATTGGCAAAGAAAATCGTCAAGATGATCAAGGACAACAAGATGAAAGTGCAGGCGTCGATTCAAGGCGATACCGTGCGCGTTTCCGGCAACAAGCGCGATGATTTACAAGAAGCGATTGCGCTGATGAAGAAAAATATTACCGATTACCCATTGCAGTATCAGAATTTCCGGGATTGATTTTTTATATGGTGTAGCCGATCATAATAAACGGCATGCCACTGATTGGGCGCGCGCCCCCCCCCGGATTCAGGGCATTCGTTATGTTAAACATGTCTAAATACTTAAGCCGAAGCACTGGTTTCGGCGGTTATGTTTTTGTATTTTTTTGAAGTGTGCGTAAGCTACTTATTACAAGCGATTATATTGAGGCGTAATAATCGGTACATAATTAATCCTATCTCCAAATCCGTACCACTCTAAACTGGAAAAATTTGATTTTTTCGATTCCGCCGCAGGGGGTGATTTTCTGTGCCGGTGGGCAAATTCAGCCGGTATCATCTACAGTCTCATTCTAATTGGCCAGATTTTTCGGAATAAGGTCAATCCAAGCGACGAATAACTGGAGCGATCCATTGGGCAGACGCAGGCAGCCCGATGGGTTAGAATCAACGGCTCTTATTTTGGCGCATGGTTTTGACGTACGGCGGCACGTTTCCCTCGATGCCGCCTTGATGTGTTCATGGTGTTTTGTGAAAATTTTTCGGACATTGCCGGTACTTTCCCGATATGAGTCGGAGCGCGCGCGCGAAAAAGGCGTTGCTCTGGCGTTGGGCAATTTCGACGGTGTGCATATCGGGCATCAGGCGATGATGCGCAGGGTATGTGAAGCGGCAAGCGATCTGGATTTAATTCCGTCTGTGCTGACGTTTCAACCGTCGCCGCGCGATTATTTTATGAAGGCGCAGGCGCCGCGCAAATTATTGTCGTTGCGCGCCAAATTGAACCAAATCGCGCGCACGGGCATTGAGCGGACTTATCTGCTGCGTTTCGACGGGCGTTTGGCGCAAATGAGCGCCGATATTTTTGCGGATGTTTTTCTGGCGAAAACGATGCGTGTTGGCTGGTTGTTGATCAGCGCCGAAGCGAAGTTCGGCAAAGGGCGGCAAGGAAATCTGGCGTTTTTGCATGGTCGAAAAAATGCTTTCGTAGTCGAGGAGATGGAGGCGGTCATGCGCCATGGGCAGCGTGTGTCTTCAACGGCGGTGCGCGAGGCGTTGTCAAAAAACGATATTGCCGAGGCGGCGTCTTTACTTGGCCGGCCTTATTCGATTGACGGGCGTGTGCGTCGCGGTGACCGGCGCGGGCGTATGATGGGTTTTCCCACATTGAACCTGGTGATGGCGTTAAAGCCGGCCATTACCGGCGTTTTTGCCGTGCGGGTACGCGGGCTTGGCGCAATGCGCTTCGGCGTTGCCAATATCGGCGTCCGCCCGACCGTGGCGGGAAGCAATGCATTGCCGACGCTCGAGGTACACCTTTTCGATTTTGCCGAAGATGTGTATGGACATTATGTCGAGGTGGAGTTTATCCGGCGTATTCGTGATGAAATGCGCTTTCCCAACGTCGATACGCTGGTAGACCAGATCAGGCAGGATGCACAAAAGGCGCGGGCAATATTGCAAGTAGGTTAATAAAAATATTGATTTGAAGATGAGAGAATGAAATGTCGGAAAACAACGATTATCGGGAAACACTGAATTTGCCGGAAACACCGTTTCCGATGCGCGGCAACCTGGCCAAACGCGAGCCGGGCTGGGTGGACGAGTGGCGGCAAAAGAAAATCTATCAAGCGATTCGCGCAGCGGGCGTTGGGCGCCCGCGCTTTGTGTTGCATGACGGGCCACCGTATGCGAACGGCGAAATTCATATCGGCCATGCCGTCAATAAAATCCTTAAAGACATTATCGTCAAGAGTAAAACCATGGCCGGTTTTGACGCGCCTTATGTGCCGGGTTGGGATTGCCATGGCATGCCGATCGAAATACAGATCGAAAAAACGCACGGCAAAAATTTATCAACGGCGGAAACGTTGCGCCTGTGTCGCGTTTACGCCAATGAGCAGGTGGAAAAGCAGAAGAAAGGTTTCGAGCGGCTGGGCGTGCTGGCGGATTGGGACGATCCGTATCTCACTATGGCGTATAAAAATGAGGCCGATGAGGTGCGTGTCCTTGGCGAGATTTTGAAGCGTGGTTTTGTTTACCGCGGTTTGAAGCCGGTGAATTGGTGTTTCGATTGCGGCAGCGCGTTGGCTGAAGCGGAGGTGGAATACGAAGATCGCAAAGACAGCGCGATCGATGTCGGGTTTCTCTTAAGGGAAGATCAGCGCGAAAAACTGGCTCGGGTCATGGGGTTGCCCGAAGTGCCGATAGGCGATATTCAGGCGGTCATCTGGACGACGACGCCGTGGACGATTCCGGCCAACCAGGCGCTGACAATGCATCCCGATCTCGATTACGCGCTGGTGAAAATCATCGGGGCCGACCGTTATTTGCTGGTCGCGAAAGAGTTGGTTGAACATTGCCTGAAGCGTTATCAACGGGAAGGCAAGGTCGTTGCGACGGCAAAAGGCGCCGCGCTTGAGCATACGGTGTTTTTACATCCGTTTTACGAGCGGGTTTCGCCGGTTTACCTGGGTGATTTTGTCACGCTGGATGCCGGCACCGGCATTGTGCATTGCTCGCCGGCGTATGGCGTGGACGATTTTTACACTTGTCGTCGCTATGGCATGAAAGACGAAACGATGATTAATCCCGTGCAAGGCAACGGGCATTTCAAGGAAAACTTACCGTTTTTCGGCGGCATGATGATTTGGGACGCCAACCCGAAAATTGTCGAGAAGCTGAAAGAAACGAACGCGTTGCTTCATATCGAAAAAATAACGCACAGCTACATGCATTGCTGGCGGCACAAAACGCCGATTATTTATCGGGCGACACAACAGTGGTTTGTCGGTATGGATGAAACACCCGGTTATCAGGGCGTGACGCCACCAGTTGGTTTGCGGCAGACGGCGCTGCGGGGCATTGAGGCAACACGATTTTATCCGTCGTGGGGCAAGGCGCGCCTTTATGGCATGATCGCCAACCGCCCCGATTGGACATTGTCGCGGCAGCGACAATGGGGTGTGCCGTTACCGTTTTTCGTTGATAAGGAAACCGATGCGTTGCACCCGGATTCATTGGCGATTCTGGAAAAAGCCGCGCAGAAAATCGAGCGGTATGGTATTGAATCGTGGTTCGAGTCGATAGCCGCCGATTTTGGCGTCGATGAAAACAAATACCGGAAGCTTACCGATACGCTGGATGTCTGGTTTGATTCCGGCGCGACGCATCAAACAGTGATGGGCGGGCCGAATGGGCGCGCGCAACATTTGGGTTCGCATCCGGATAAAACCGGTTTTCCGGCGGATTTATATCTGGAAGGCTCGGACCAGCATCGTGGTTGGTTTCATTCTTCGCTGTTGGTGTCGTCAATGTTAAACGGCATGCCTCCTTATAAAGCGTTGTTGACGCACGGCTTTACCGTTGACGGCAACGGCCACAAGATGTCGAAGTCGCGCGGCAATACGGTCGCGCCGCAAAGAGTTTCGGATACATTGGGCGCTGAAATATTGCGTTTGTGGACGGCGTCTACCGATTATTCCGGCGAGCTGTCGATCTCCGATGAAATCTTAAAGCGCGTGGTGGAAAGCTATCGCCGCATTCGCAATACATTGTGTTTTCTGATGGGCAACACATCGGATTTTGATCCGGCGCAAAGCGCGGTGGCGCTTGATGATATGTTCGAGATGGATCGCTATGCGCTGGCCAAGCTGTACGCGTTGGCTGAAGAGGTCAGGAAAGACTATGAGCAATTCGATTTTCACTTTGTTGTGCAGAAAATCCAGACTTACTGCTCGGAAGAATTAGGCGGCTTTTATCTCGATGTGTTGAAAGACCGCCTTTATACGGCGGGCAAAGACAGTGTCGCGCGGCGCTCGGCGCAAACGGCGCTTTATCATATTCGCGACGGCATTCTCAAATTGATGGCGCCGATTCTTTCGTTTACCTGCGAAGAGGCATGGCGGATTGTTCACCCGGAAGACATTACGATTTTTATCCGCTGCTGGGAGGATAGTTTTCCCGAACCTACCGATGCGCAAATGTTGCTGGCCAAATGGCGGCGTATCGCCGAAATTCGCGCGTTGGTGCTAAAAGAGCTGGAGGCGGTGCGCGAAGCGGGCAAGATCGGCTCATCGTTACAGGCCGAAGTGGTATTGACTGTCCCGCAGGAAGATTATGATGTGTTGGCGACATTGGGCGACGACTTGCGCTTCGTGCTGATCACATCGGCGGCGACGATTGTGCGGGGCGAAAAGCGGGCGGTTCAGGCAAAAATGTCGGAAGGCGTGAAATGCGAGCGCTGTTGGCATTGGCGCCATGATGTCGGTCGTGACCCGCAGCACCCGACTTTATGCGGGCGCTGTGTCGACAATCTTTTTGGCAAAGGCGAGGCGCGTCGATATGCCTGACATGTTTTTTTTACGGCGGGCGTTGCGATGACAGGCTCTTGGTTGAACATCACGAATATTGAGTGGCGGCGCAGCACGTGGTTGCTTATCGCGTTGGCGGTGGTTGCCCTAGATCGCGTCACCAAATTCTGGGCGTATGAAACTTTTTACACCGGGGAAATCAGGCCGATTACATCGTTTTTCAGTTTGATATTGACCTTCAATACCGGCGCGGCGTTCAGCTTCCTTGCGCATGCCGGCGGCTGGCAGCGTATTTTTTTTATCGTGATCAGCGTTGTTGCCTGCCTGCTTTTTCTCTGGTTGCTGTTGCGCGGCGGCAGTAAGCTTTTTTCGCTTTCGCTGGCGTTGATTATCGGCGGCGCGTTGGGAAATCTCTGGGATCGTTTGCAACTCGGACGCGTCATTGATTTTCTGCTTTTTCATTACCAGGGGTGGTCGTATCCGGCGTTTAATGTTGCCGATGCGGCCATTACCATTGGTGCCGTGCTTCTGATTGCCGACGGTTTACGGAAGCGTAAACATCATGCCTATGGTGACGGCGCGACCGAATGAAGATCGTCCTTGCCAATCCGCGCGGATTTTGCGCTGGCGTTGATCGCGCGATCAGCATCGTCGAAAAGGTATTGGATCGATTTGGCGCGCCCGTTTATGTGCGGCATGAAGTGGTGCACAATACTTTTGTGGTGGCAGGGCTGCGCGAAAAAGGTGTGGTGTTTGTCGAAGCGCTTGATGAAGTGCCCGATGGCGCCGTGGTTATTTTCAGCGCGCACGGCACGCCGCGCGTTGTTTACGAAGAAGCGGCGCGACGCGGGTTGACGGTGTTTGATGCCACTTGCCCGTTGGTGACCAAAGTGCATATCGAAGTGAACAGGATGGCGCGGTCCGGTGTTGAAGTAATCATGATCGGGCATGCCGGGCATCCTGAAGTTGAGGGTACGATGGGGCAATGCGATGATTCGCGCATGATCCATCTGGTTGAAACCACTGATGACGCGCGGCGTTTGCGGGTGCGCAATCCGAAGAGGCTTGGCTTGGTGACGCAAACCACACTTTCGCAGGATGATGCGGCGCAGATTATCGGGGTATTGAAAACGCGTTTTCCTGAAATCGTTTGTCCGAAAAAAGAAGATATTTGCTATGCCACGCAGAACCGCCAAAACGCCGTGCGCCGGTTGGCGCAAAAAATAGATGCGATGATTGTGGTCGGCAGTCCGAACAGCTCCAACTCCAACCGGTTGCGTGAAGCGGCAGAGCGTAACGGTGTGGTGGCGCATCGTGTCGATACTGCCGACGAATTGTTGCCGGAATGGTTTGTCGATAAAAGCTGCGTGGGCATTACGGCGGGCGCATCCGCACCGGAAAATCTGGTGCGCGATGTGATTGAACGCCTGCGGCAATGGGGCGGAACGGAAATTATCGAAGAAGAAGGCATTGCCGAAAATGTTGCGTTTCCGTTGCCGAAAAATTTGCAGGATTGACGATTACTGTTCGGCAGATTTCAATGCACGGTTTCGAAACGCGTCAATCTCATGGCTTAGCAGCACCGTTGTCAACGGTACACGCAGGCCGTTGACGCTGATGTGCAGCGTTCGGTTTTCTCTTTTGTATTTCACGCGTGAGTCGGGCGTGAACGTCGGCGGTTCATAGTTTTCCGCCAGAACGAAGATGATATTGATTGTTGAGGTGACGGCGTAAACATCTTGCGTGATGACCCGAAACTCCACGACCTTGTCCCACGGAATTTCGCATGCAAAGTCGGAAAACGAGAAACCGCTCGGACGCAGCCGCAGAAAAGGCTTTTTCAGGCGCAAAACCATCCGTACCGCGAGCCATGCCAGGCCGATGCCGATCACGATGGCCATGATGCCTTTGAATTTATCATGGCCAATTTTGTAAAAGGCCGCGGCGAAACAGAATAACGAAAACGCCGCAATGGTGGTCACCGTCCAAGGTGCGCTCTCAAAGAAGAATTTTTCATTATGTTGCGAAGACATGGCGTCGCCTGCGATTCCATTGTAAAAAAAGCATTATCGCACGCGTCAGAAGGCAAGGCGAGATGCCGCGCATGGCGAAATGTACCGCCTATGCGCGACAAAATAAAGGCGGCATGCCGGTTATGCCGATTTTTTGATCCACCCTAAAGGCGTGCCCATCGGCAATATCGTTTTGCCGAAAAAGATATTCAGGAATGTGGCTCCGGCGCCATAAAATCCGAGCAGCGAAATCAGGAGTTCGGACCATGCGGCAACCATGGAGAAAAATGCCTGATGAAAGCCCAATCCGGCAAGCGTTAGCGACGCGAATAAAATACAGATCACGAACAACAAAACAGCCAGTACCTTATTGACTTCAAAAGAAGCAACCATGATGAAAAGCGAAAAGATAAAGTAACCCAGGCAAGCAATACCGAATTGTTTGGTATCGCCATGAACGGCGGTTTCGCCAAACCAGCCGTTTTGTGTTGCCCAGTAAATGGCAACGGCAACCCAGAACAGGCCGTAAGTCGCAAAGGCAATGGAACCGAAGTAATTATTACGTTTGAAATCGGCGCATGCCGCCCATATTTGTGCGGCGGATCCCAGGAACAGCGCCCAGGGAATCACGAAAGATGTGCCGCTGGTAATTCCCAATTTATGTGATGAAGCAACAAGTGTGACCATAGCCAAACCAAACAATCCTAGGGCGGTTGGTTCGGAAACGGCAATTTTGATTTCCTGCGTATTGGTTTGTTGTGCCATATCAGTCTCCGTAAAAAACGATAGAAATACTTTTCTTTCGGCGCTTATTTCACATAGCCGCACAAGAAAAGCCGCGGGTATCAGCACTTCATTAAATGGCTGATGAAACGAAAGTCGGGCAAGTATAGCGAAAAAATATTTTTTGGCGACTCTTAACCATGGTCGAAGCGTTGTTTTGTTCGGGTAAGAAATCGCCGGGTTCGCCTGAAATGGATATCGAGCGTATTTCATTGATGAAACCAATGTTATTTTTAATAGCTTTTTGTGGTTTTTATTGACATGATCTCGGCTGGAAATTAACGGATATTTAATGCTATTCCCCATCATCCCATAAAAATTGCCCGTACTTTTTAAGAAGTACGGGCAATTTTTGGATTGGTTTGCCGATCAAGCGGATCAATGAAAGAATCGCTTGGCTCCGAACGGCTTATTTGTCAGGCAGGCAATTGTCGCCCGATTTTCCCAAAAAAAAATCAGGCGGCCGCCATTTCTATCGCTTCGGCAATGTCGACGGATACCGTGCGCGACACGCCGGGCTCCGCCATGGTAATACCCAATAATTGGGTGGCCATTTCCATCGTGATTTTATTATGCGTGATGAACAGGAATTGCGTTTTCCTGCTCATTTCTCGGACAAGGTTGCAGAAGCGCACCGTATTGGAATCGTCAAGTGGGGCATCCACTTCGTCGAGCAGGCAAAACGGCGCCGGATTGATCTGGAACAGCGCAAATACCAGCGCGGTTGCCGTTAACGCCTTTTCGCCGCCGGAAAGCAGATGAATCGACGAATTGCGTTTTCCCGGCGGTTGGGCAAACACCTGAATGCCGGAATCAAGGATTTCTTCGCCGGTGAGCACCAACTTGGCTTGGCCGCCGCCAAACAATGTCGGGAACAGGCGGGCAAAATTTTCGTTGACGATATCGAAAGTATTTTTCAGGAGCTCGCGCGATTCGCGATCAATCTGGCGGATCGCATTTTCCAGCGTTGCCATGGCCTCGGTCAGGTCGTTTGCCTGCTGGTCGAGATAAATTTTACGCTCTTCGGCGGCGGACAATTCCTCGAGAGCCGCCATGTTGACCGCGCCCAAACCGGCGATGGCTTTTTGCAGGCGATCAATTTCATTGGGCAGCGACGCGCGCCCCCATGCTTGCAACGCTTCGGGGAGTGCTGCAAGATCCGCCTCGGCCTCGGCAAGCTGTTCGCCGAATTGTTGCGCCTGCAGCTCGGCGGCCTGGACTTTCAGGCGCATTTCCTCAATACGGTTACGCGCCGGTTCGGTGTCCTGTTCGGCGCTCATACGCGCTTCTTCTTTGCCGCGCAGTTCTTGTGTTAACGCTTCGAGACTTTCGCGCGCTTCCGCCAGGATGCTTTCCGCTTCACTTCGTTTTGCCAATTGCTGTTGCAACAACATTTCGATTTCGGCGAAATCAATGGTCTGTTTTTCATTGGCAAGCTGTTCAAGCAGTGTTTGTTGCTGCATTTGCTGCGCGGCGCATGCTTCGCGGCGACGCGTCAATTCCTGCAAATGGTCGCGTGTGCCGCGTTCGGTAAAACGCGTTTCCTGCACATGGCGCTCAGCTTGGCGCAATTGCTCGCGTCCGCGCGTCAGAGCCACATCGGCTTCGTTGCGGGTGTGGCGCAATGATTCGCGCTTTGCCATTTCATCGTGCAATTTCATTTGCGCTTCGGCGATGGTTTCCGCCATCATTTCGCGCTGCTCGTTTTCCTGCGCTTCCTGCTGTTTTAACTCCTCGCAATCATGCGCTAACTGCGCGCGGCGCGCCTCTTGCGCTTCCGCTTCCTTACGAAGTTGTGTAAGCTCCAGCTCCAGGTTGTGGCAGCGTTTTTGCTGCGACGCGACCGCCTGCTGCTGATTGTGAATCTGCTGCATGGCTTTTTGCAATGTCTCTTCGGCATCATCGAGCACGATGCGTGTTTCTTCGGCGCGCGCCTCCGCTTGGGCAATGTGTTCATCCAATTCGGAGATTTCGCGTTGCCGCGCCAGCACGCCGTGCACTTCGGCTTCGGCGGCGAAGAAGGTAACGCTTTGCGCGGTAAAAAAGTGGCCTTCGCGTGTGACCAGCGATGCGCCCGGCGCCAGATCATGGCGTTTTTGCAGCGCCTCATCGGTGCTGTCGCAACAGTGGACACCGTAGAGAAGATCGGCCAGCAACGGCGCGATGTGTGAATCTTTGATACGCAGTTTGTGGTACAGCGCGCTGGCCGGCGGCGATGCGGCCGCTGCCGGGTTTTCGCGACGCGATGAAAAGACCGTGATCGACGGCAACGACGAAACATCTTGGCGCAGCCATTCGGAGACGCGATGCCAGTCATCGACGGCCAATGCGTTCAAGCGGTCGCGCAACACGGCTTCAAGCGCATCTTCCCAGCCTTGCTCAATATCCAGTTTTTGCCAGAGACGCACGGCTTCCGTAAGCTGGTTATTTTCCAGCCAGCCCTGCGTGTCTTGTCGTTCGGTTTTATTTTGCAACGATGCCAATGCCTGATGGCGCGCGGTTTGCGTATTCAACTCCTGGCTGGCCTGTTGCCAGCCGGCGAGCGCTTCTTGCTGGCGGGCGCGCAGCGCCTCGATATTCTCCTGTGTTTCCGCCAGTGTCTGCGTTTGTTGCATGAGCGCTTCGGTTTCCTGCGCAAGCTGCTCTTCAACGTCGGCAACCTGGACTACGCCGGGTCCGCTCATTGCTTCCAGCTCTTTTTCGAAACGTTCGCGGCGCTGGCGAAGCTGGTCAATCGACCGGTTATTGTTTTCATGCCGGGTTTCGGCAATGCGCACATTTTGTTCGAGTTGCGCCAGCTCCTGCTGCATGGTCAACAAAGTTTGCGTCGCATTTTTCAGGGCTTCTTCAAGCGCCGGCATTTCCTCTTGTGCCGACCGTTCTTTTTCTTGCGCGGCAAGATGTGCGGCAACGGCGTTTTCCAGTTCGATATTGAGCGTTTTTTCTTCTTCATCGATATGCGCGGCTTGCCGGACTAACTCGGCAAGCTGTGCGTTGATCTGCTCGCTTTGCTGCGCCATGCGCGTTTCGGTGGATTGCGCGAATTTCAATTGTTGCTCGAGACGGGAAACCTCGGTGCTTGCCGCATAAAACGCGCCGTGCTTATCATGCAGCGCGTCATTGGCGGCGTAATGTTTTTCACGCAATGTTTCGATCTGGGTTTCGATGCGGCGTATTTCGGACTGAATGGCTTCCAGCGCGGCGATCAGTTTGGCCGCTTCTGTTTGATGGCGCTCTTGCGCGCGCAAGGCTTCTTGTTGTTTGGCGAACCAGTGTAAATGTTGTGTTTGCTTGAGACGCGCTTCAAATTCGCGGTATTGCGCAGCAACTTCGGCCTGCGCTTTCAGGTGTGAAAGCTGATTGCCCAGCTCCAAACGGATATCTTCGATGCGCGCCAGATTTTCGCGCGTATCCGAAAGGCGATGCTCGGTTTCCTTGCGCCGCTCTTTATATTTGGAAACGCCGGCAGCTTCTTCGAGAAAAATGCGCAGTTCTTCCGGTTTTGCCTCAATGACGCGCGAGATCATGCCCTGCTCGATAATCGCGTAAGCGCGCGGGCCGAGCCCGGTGCCGAGGAAGAGGTCGTAAATGTCGCGGCGACGCACGGGAATATTGTTGATGTAATAAGTGCTGTCGCCGTCACGGGTTAACACGCGCTTGATGGCCAATTCGGTGTATTGCCCCCATTGCCCGCCGATGCGTCCGGCGCTGTTGTCGAAATGAAGCTCCACCGATGCGCGCCCCACCGGCTTGCGCTCGCCGGTGCCGTTGAAAATCACGTCCTGCATCGACTCGCCGCGCAATGCAGAAGCTTTTGATTCGCCCAGCACCCAGCGGACCGCGTCGATTACGTTGGATTTTCCGCAGCCGTTGGGGCCGACGATACCGACCAGTTGCCCGGGCGTAGTGACGGTGGTGGGATCGACGAATGTCTTGAAACCGGCGAGTTTGATATGGGTGAGACGCAAAATACTACCTCGTGAGCTTTGTGATGGAAACCAGAGCGCAAGACGGCTCTGCAAGTGGGCGATTATAGCCGGAACCGGCATGCGGCATTGATGCAGCAGATTGCCTTGCCGCAGTGTTGCTCGGTGGCAAGATTCATACAATGCCTGTGCATAAGCTGTGGGTAAATTTATGGGAGCAAGTTTTATCCTAATGATTTTTTTACTGTTTGATGGTGTAAATAATGTTTTTTGTGTGGATAGCCGTTTCTTCACTCCACTATATGTAGATGTGCGCATAAGTTTTTGACTAAATATAGCGGATAACGTATATTGCCGACTGTTTTTATAAATTTATTAATGAAATCTC
>QMCD01000480.1_pt1 | contig 35001 bp, 22 predicted proteins | sample 1821841 | NCBI WGS metagenome assembly QMCD01 (sample SAMN01991225, study PRJNA193472) | Termite gut metagenome, whole genome shotgun sequencing project. | isolation source: worker | host: Macrotermes natalensis
CCACGCGGCACGGGGCACACTTACCGCACGACTCCTCGACCGTAAATTCGAGGTAATATTTCGCAACCGAAACCATGCAGTCATCCTCGTCCATGACGATCATACCGCCCGAGCCCATCATCGAGCCTGCGGCGAGCAGGTTGTCATAGTCGATCGGGGTGTCGAGGTGCTTCTCCGTCAGACAGCCTCCCGACGGGCCGCCGGTCTGAACGGCCTTGAACTTCTTGCCGTCCTTAATGCCGCCGCCGATCTCATATATAACCTCGCGCAGGGTGATTCCCATCGGGACCTCGATAAGGCCCACGTTGTTGATCTTACCTGCGAGCGCGAACACCTTCGTGCCTTTCGAACGCTCGTTGCCGATACTGCCGAACCACTCCGGCCCTTTGAGGAAGATAACAGGAACGTTGGCGAACGTCTCGACGTTGTTCACGTTGGTCGGTTTGCCCAGGTAGCCGCTTTCCGCGGGGAACGGGGGTTTCACCGTCGGCTCACCGCGTTCGCCCTCCATCGAGTGGATCAGCGCGGTCTCCTCGCCGCACACGAACGCACCCGCGCCGTAACGCAGCTCGATATCGAAATCGAAATCAGAGCCAAGTATCTTGCCTCCCAACAGGCCGTATTCGCGCGCCTGCTTAATAGCTACTTTCAGGCGCTCGATCGCCAACGGATATTCCGCACGGATATAGATCAAACCCTTGCTCGCACCGATGCAGTAGCCGCAGATGGCCATCGCTTCGAGTATCGAGTGGGGGTCGCCCTCCAGAATAGACCTGTCCATAAATGCACCCGGGTCGCCCTCGTCGGCGTTGCAGACCACATATTTCTGGTCGGCATTGTTCTTCGACGCGATCTCCCACTTAACGCCCGTGGGGAATCCCGCGCCGCCGCGCCCTCTGAGGCCCGACTTCTTCAATATCTCGATCGCCTCGACGGGAGTGTACTCGGCAAGGATCTTACCTATTGCCGCGTAACCGTCGCGTGCGATATATTCGTCTATATTTTCGGGATCTATGAAACCGCAGTTACGCAACGCGATGCGCAGCTGCTTCTGGTAGAAGCCCATGTGTTTCGAGTCCTCGATATGTTCTTTGCTCTTAGGGTCGGTGTAGAGCAAACGCTCCACGCGGCGTCCTTTCAGAATGTGTTCGGCAACGATCTCGGCGCAATCGTCCGGCTTGACCTGCACGTAGAACGTATTGTCGGGGATCACCTTTACGATCGGGCCTTTTTCGCAGAACCCGAAGCAACCGGTCGTTACGACCTGTGCGTCATTTTCGAGCCCCTGTTTTTTAAGCTCGGCGTTCAGGACATCGACGATCCGCGCGCTCTCCGAAGCACGGCAACCCGTACCCCCGCACACCAACAAGTGCATTTTATACTGCCCCATAGTTGTTTTTGTGTTTTACTGGTTGATAGTCTGATAGTTCACCGGGATAATACCCTCCACCAATTCGCCGTTCTTCACGTACTTGTCGATGATCTCGACGGCCTTCTTCGTGTCGACATTGCCGAAAACCACGGGGTCTTTGCCCGGGACTTTCACCTCGATCGTAGGTTCGGCGTAGCAGTAGCCCATGCACCCGCCCTGCGTTACCACGGCCAGGATGTTGTCCTTGTTGATCTTCTCTAACAGCGCGTTCATCGTTTCGCGCGCACCGGATGCGATACCGCAGGTAGCCATGGCCACACGGATCTGAACCGCATTTTCGGGAGCGTCGCTCTTTTCGCGGATGTTCATGCCGGCCTCCACAGACTGCTTAACTTTGCGCAGATCGTCCAGGGATTTGATTTTATTCATGACAGTTTTATTGTGTTGTTTGAGTTTTTTCTAACAGTTTATTAGTCAATCGCCATATTAAGCGACAAAAATAGCACTTGTTTACCGTCTTTCCAAGAATAATTGTGAATTTTATAACACACCTTATAACAATTTTTACCGTCTATGTTATTTTACCTTTTCGGCAAGCAGACATTTATAGACGTTTTTACTTTTTTAATTCGTATTTTTGCCCAAAACGATTATTATGTTTGCGAGAATCACTATCCCCCTGATCTTCCTTTGCATTTCATCCGTCGACCTGTCGGCTCAGCGCTCGCCGGAGATGACGGTAGAAGAACTTACGGCGTGGCGGCGTATCACCCAGTTGCGGATCTCGAACGACGGCAAATGGGCGGCGGCCAGGATCGCACCGTGGGAGGGCGACGCGACAGTGCGCCTTTATGATCGCAGGGGAAAGGAGCAGGCAGTTTACACACCGATCGAGGCTTTCCAATTTTCCCATTCATCACAGTTCCTGATAGTCAGCATGACCACGCCAAAAGCGACGGTCGATTCACTGAAACTCGCAGGGGCCAAACGCGACCGTATGCCTATGAACAGCCTGCTGCTCCGCCGGCTCACAGGGAGCGGGGAGACGCTCGATTCGGTGCGCACTTACAAACTTGCGGAGGAGGCCGACCGGTTGGCCTGGCAACGCGGGCGCCGCGACTCGACGCTTTGGCTGCGCTCTTTGGACGGGACGGACGTTCGGCAATACCCCGCTGTCTCGGAATACCGCTTCGCGGATAAAAGCGGGATGATCTTTTTCATTTCGGGCGGCGACGGGCAGGATATGCAGGCGGGGCTTTACGCACTCAATCCAGAACACGGGGGGCCGCAGTTGGTTAAGGCCGGACGTGGCAATTTCAAACAGATAACATGGAATGAGGACGGCACCCGGCTGGCATTTCTGCACTCTGAAAAGCAGGACCCTACCTTCCGGTCGATGAGCCTGTGGCTTTGGGACGGGCAGGGAGAGGCCCGTCGGGTCGCCCGGCAGGGAGAGGCCGCATTCCCCGCGGGATGGGTGGTTAGCGAACACGGCAGGCTCGGCTTCTCGAAAGACAACCGCCGCCTGTTCTTCGGCACATCGCCCGAACCGCGTCAAAAAGATACTACCCGTCTGGCCGAATCGTGGCCGGACGTGCAGGTGTGGAGTTGGGACGAGCCTGTGCAGTACACCGTTCAGAGCCATACCCTCGAAGATGAACTGAAACGCACATACACCGCGCTCTACGACCTGACGACGGGGCGGCTTCTGCAACTTGCCGACCGCTCGCTGCCCAATTTAATACGACCGGCACATGGCGACGGCGATATCGCGCTGCTGACCACGACGGCCCCCTATTCGCTCTCCCTCGTATGGGAGGAGCGTTCGGCGTGCGACGTATGGGCGGTTTCGTTGGCAACCGGAGAGCGGAGGCTGCTGAAACAGAGAGCGTTCACCGCGCCGCGCATATCTCCGGCCGGGAAGTACGCCTATTGGTACGATGCCCCCGACAGGGCATGGCGCGCCATAGACCTGATCTCGGGACAGGAGTACCGGATCACCTCGCCCGAAACCTTCGCGGCGTGGGACGAGGAGTGGGACAAGCCGCATGACGCATCGTCATACGGCGCGGCTGGCTGGACGCCGGAAGACGAAGCCATACTGATCTGCGACCGTTACGATATATGGCGTTTCGACCCGACGGGATCGAAGCCGCCGGTCAACCTTACAGGCAAGTGGAAAAGATCCGTTACCGGATGCTCGATTTCACACCCGACCGACTCCCGGTCGACCTTTCCGAACCGCAATACCTGACCGGGTTCGACGAAACGACCAAAGGCCACGGTTATTATCGGCTCGACCCTGCCGCGCGCCGGGGGCCGAGGAAACTGCTGGCAGGAGATTTTATGCTCACCACGCCGATAAAGGCCAAGGGGTCGGACGCGGTGATCTATACCCGGGAGACGTGTGCGGAATATCCGGAACTGCGGCTGAGCGACCTGAGTTTCAAAAAATCGGTGCAGCTCACCCGCGAAGGCGAACAGCGCAACGGTGTACGTTGGGGAACTGTCGAACTCGTCTCATGGACGTCGCTCGACGGCATCCGCCTCGAAGGGCTGTTGTACAAACCCGAGGACTTCGACCCCACGCGCAAGTACCCGTTGCTGGTCAACTTCTATGAGCGCAGCGCGGAGGAACTCCATTCGTACCGCCTGCCCGGCCCAAGCCGTTCGACGATCGACTACCGGCTGTACAATAGCAATGGGTACGTCATCTTTACTCCCGATGTGGTCTACACGGTAGGATCTCCGGGCGAGAGCTGCTATAACTGTGTGATGCCCGGCATCGAAATGCTTATCGAACAGGGGTTCGTCGACACGGATGCCATCGGGGCGCAGGGCCACAGTTGGGGCGGCTATCAGGTTGCCTACCTCGCCACGCGCACCGGCCTGTTCTCGGCAATCGAAGCCGGTGCGGCGGTGGTCGACCTGTTCAGCGCCTATTCGGGCATCCGCTGGGAGACGGGACGCGCGCGTCCGTTCATGTATGAGAACGGGCAGGGGCGCATCGGGGGCAACCCGTGGAGCGATTACCGCTTGTTTTATGAAAACTCACCCCTCTTCGCAATGGACAAGGTAAGCACCCCGATACTTATCATGCACAACGACAAGGACGGCCATGTGCCGTGGACGCAGGGGATCGAATTTTTCATGGCCCTCAAGCGGCTCGAGAAACCGGCATGGCTGCTGAACTACCCCGGCGACCCACACTGGCCGATGAAAATGGCCAACCGCGTCGACTTCCAGAAACGTATGTTCCAGTTCTTCGACCACTACCTGCGGCGCGAACCGATGCCGCGCTGGATGTCCGAAGGGCTTCCGGCCGTGGAGGGCCGTTTCGAAACGGGATACGAACAATAGCGCTTGCAAAGCGCCGTAATCAGCAAAAAGATAACATTGACCGCTGCATGTTCGCAGTGGAATGACAAGCGTTGGGAAGTGTCGGAAATATCGGTTTATTTCTTCGCAGCGGATATTATCGTGCCGAGGATGCCCTCCTCGTCGAGGCCGCATATCTGACGCAATTCGGCTTGGGTGCCGTGTTCGACGAAGGTATCGGGCAGGCCGAGCATAGTCACACGACAGTTATAATCGTGCCGGTCGAAAAATTCGAGCACCCCGCTCCCAATACCGCCATTTATCACGCCGTCCTCGACTGTGATAACGTGGCGGAAGCGCTTGCCCACATCGTGCAGCAGGTCGAAATCGAGCGGTTTGGCGAACCGCAGGTCGGCGTGTAAAACAGAAATTCCGTCCGAGGCAGCGCGTGAAGCTGCCCTTGCGACGGTATTCCCCAACGGCCCGAACGACAGCACCGCAACGTCCCCACCCTCGCGCAGCACACGCCCGCGTCCAATCGGCACATCTTCGAAATCGCCCGAAACGTCAACTCCCTCGCCCTTGCCGCGCGGATAGCGGATCACAAACGGCCGATCGGCGCGCGAAGCCGCGTACATAAGGTTGCGCAACTGGGCCTCGTCCATCGGGGAACTGATCACCATACCCGGGATCGGGCGGAAATATGCGATGTCGAACGAGCCGTGGTGGGTCGCACCGTCCTCGCCGACCAGTCCTGCGCGGTCGAGGCAAAAGACCACCCCGAGGCCCTGAAGGGCGACATCGTGTATCACATTATCATAAGCACGCTGCATGAACGACGAATATATCGCACAGAAAGGCGTAATCCCCATTGTGGCGAGACCCGCGGAGAAAGTCACCGCATGCCCCTCGGCGATCCCCACGTCGAAACAGCGCTCGGGCATCGCGTCCATAAGAATGCTGAGCGAGCATCCGGTTGGCATCGCTGGCGTTATCCCCACAATACGTGGGTTTTGACGTGCAAGTTCGACCATCGTGCGCCCGAAAACCTCCTGATAGAGCGGGGCACCGGCCTGCCCGCCGACCCGTTGGCCGGTCTCGGGGTTGAATTTGCCAGGTGCGTGCCACACGCTTTGATCCGTTTCGGCCGGAGCGTAACCCTTACCCTTAACCGTCAGCACGTGCAAGAGTTTCGGTCCTGGTATCTCACGCAAATCGTTCAAAATACGTGTAAGGAACTTCACATCGTGACCATCCACCGGGCCGAAGTAGCGGAAATTGAGGCTCTCGAAAAGGTTGCTCTGGTGGAGCAGCCCCTGTTTCAGTGCGTTTGCCAATTTCTGGATAGTCCTGCGCAGCCGCGGAACGGGCGTAAGCGCCGACCAGACACGGGCCTTAAAGCGGTTGTAACGCCGCGAGAGGGTCATTTTGAGCAGTGCGCCTTTCATTGCGCCCACATTTTGGTCGATCGACATATTGTTGTCGTTCAGGATCACCAGCAGGTCTTTGTTCGACACCCCGGCATTGTTCAACCCCTCGAACGCAAGCCCCCCGGTCATCGCCCCGTCGCCAATCACGGCCACCACCTTGCGTTGTTCACCGCGCAGATCGCTCGCCGTGGCGATACCCAATGCAGCCGAGATCGAAACCGATGAGTGCCCCCCACCGAATGCGTCGTATGGGCTTTCCGCCATTTTCGGGAAGCCGCTCAGGCCGCCCAACTTGCGGTTTGTGGCGAACAGGTCGCGGCGGCCGGTGATTATCTTGTGGGCATAGGCTTGGTGCCCGACGTCCCAAATCAGTTTGTCGTAGGGAGTGTCGTAGACATAATGCAGCGCGGCCGTAAGCTCGACCACTCCGAGGCTCGCCCCCAGATGTCCGGGATTGGCGGCCAGATGGCCGACGATGAACCGCCGCAGTTCCTCGCAGAACACAGGCAACTCATCGACCCGCAACTTTTTAAGGTCGTCGGGGGAGTTCACGCCATCGAGATATTTATAGGGCTTATCGGTCATAATGCTTGCAAAGATATGAAATATCTGAATATCCCATTTCGTGTAAACACGATTCAATTAAAATGTCATCCCGAACGAATATGAGGGATCTGCCTGTTTGTTTTTTGAACAAAACCGCAGATCACTCACATACATTCGGGATGACACACTGCGTGTATCTTTATTTAATGCGTCGAAATTTGCCGAATCTACACAGTCATTATCTCCTGCTCCTTTTCGGCGATCATTTCTTCGAGTTTTTTATTGAAGCGGTCGATCAGTTTCTGCGCGTCGGCTTCGCCGTCCTTGGCCATATCTTCAGGCATGCCGTCTTTCTGTGCCTTTTTGAATGCCTCGACCGCATCGCGGCGGGCGTTGCGCAGGCTCACGCGAGCGGTTTCACCCTCGGCCTTCACCTGTTTGACGAGTTGCAGGCGGCGCTCCTCGGTGAGCGGCGGGGTCGACAGGGGGGTGGGCTCTCCGGTGTTCGACCGCGAGGCCACCATGATCGCCTTCTCGATCGTCGGGATCAGGGTCTTTTCCCACGGCTGGATAAGGATCGTCTTGGCGTCGGGGATGTTGACGCTCGCAACCTGGGAAATGGGTACCTGGCTTCCATAGTAGTTGACACTCACCCCGTTGAGTACGTTCTGACTGGCCTTGCCCGCACGGATGCTAAGCAGCTCTTCCTGAAAGAACGAGATGGCCTTCTCCATCTTACCGGTCGCCGCGTCGAGTATTGATTTCGATTCTTCAGACATGATTTTATGATTTTAGTTTACAATTGTCCCTATCTTCTCGCCTGCGAGCACCCGCCCCAGATTGCCCTCCGTGTCCATATCGAACACGACGATCGGCAGGCCGTTCTCCTTGCAGAGTGTGAATGCGGTGAGGTCCATTACTTTAAGGCTGCGGCTGTATACCTCGTCGAACGTGATCCGGTCGAATTTCACGGCTGCCGGGTCTTTCTCCGGGTCGGCCGTGTAGATGCCGTCAACGCGCGTTCCCTTTAACAGCACCTCGGCCTCGATCTCCACGCCGCGCAGGGCGGCGGCCGTGTCGGTCGTGAAATAGGGGTTCGACGTTCCGCCGCCTATTATTACCACATAACCCGCCGCGAGGTACTCCAGCGCTTTTGCCTTTGAATAGTATTCGCCGATGGGCTCCATTCTTATGGCCGTCAGCACTTTGCACTTCACACCCTCGGCCTCAAGCGCCGATTGCAGCGCAAGTGAGTTAATGATCGTCGCCAGCATTCCCATCTGGTCGCCCTTCACGCGGTCGAAACCTTTGCCCGCACCGCTCAGGCCGCGGAAAATATTCCCGCCGCCGATCACCACGCCCACTTGTACGCCCGCGTCGGAAGCGGCCCTGATCTGCCGCGCATACGACGTCAGCACATCCACGGAAAGCCCGCTCTGGGCGTGGCCTCCGAGCGACTCTCCGCTCAATTTCAACAATATACGTTTATATTTCATGCCCATCGTTCGTCTGCTATAACTGCGAAGATACTATTTTTTCGTAAAATTTCCGGCATGGATAATAAAAACACATACACTTCGGGATGACAGCAATCGATTTTACTATATTCTGAAAAATGCGTACTCCATCGTGCCATAATACGGATTTCATATCAATTACCCGCAAATTCATAATAAATCATCACAAAAAAAGCTACCTGTGTTTATATCTCAAACCACTTGTCAGATTCCGATAAAATTCATCTTCACAACTGAACCGCCGTATATGCATAATCGTTTATTTTGCAATGATATTTACGACAGATCTCATGGAGAAGAAAAAAGCATCTCTGATCCTGGAAGACGGCACGGCATTTTCGGGATTTTCCTTCGGAAGCCCGACAAGCGTTTCGGGCGAAGTGGTATTCAACACCGCGATGACCGGATACGTAGAGAGCCTCACCGACCCGTCATACCGGGGACAAATCCTTGTACCGACATACCCTCTGATAGGCAATTACGGCGTTCCACCGGCGGAGACCGAGGGCGGGCTTTCCCGGTTCTTCGAGTCGAACCGGATACAGGCGACCGGACTGGTCGTATCGGACTATTCATTCGGGTACAGCCATTGGAACGCCGCCGAAAGCCTCGACCGATGGCTGAAGGAGCAAAACATACCCGGAATTTATGGCGTCGACACACGGCAGATCACCAAGATAATCCGCCAGCGGGGGGTGATGTCGGGCAAGATCGTGGTGGAGGCGTGCGGCGAGGCCCCGGCCTTCGACAATCCCGACGAACGCAACCTCGTGGCCGAAGTAAGCCACCCGGATGTGGAGACGTTGGGGTCGGGAGTGACGAAAATAGTTCTGGTTGACTGCGGCTGCAAGGCGAACATTATACGATGCCTGACCGCTCGCGGTGCGAAGGTCACGCGGGTGCCTTGGGATTACGACTTCTCCGAAATGGACTACGACGGAGTGCTGCTCGGCAACGGGCCCGGCGACCCGGCGATGTGCGCGGTGACCGTGGCCCACGTCAAAAAGGCCATCGCAAAGGGGAAGCCTATATTCGGCATCTGTCTGGGCCACCAACTGTTGGCTTTGGCCGCCGGTGCAAAAACATACAAACTGAAATACGGACACCGCAGCCACAATCAGCCGGTGCTCGAAGCGGGGACTAACCGCGCATTCATCACTTCGCAGAATCACGGGTACGCCGTCGACACGGCGACACTCTCCCCGGAGTGGGAGCCCTGGCTCGTCAACCTAAACGACGGAACGAACGAAGGCATCCGCCACAAGTCGCAGCCGTTCTTTTCCGTGCAGTTCCACCCCGAAGCGTCGGCAGGCCCGAACGACACGGAGTTTTTATTCGATCAATTTCTTGAGTCATGCAGGAGATAAAAAAAGTATTGCTGTTAGGTTCGGGGGCGTTGAAGATCGGCGAGGCCGGTGAGTTCGACTATTCCGGTTCACAGGCCCTGAAAGCGCTTCGCGAGGAAGGCATCCGGACTGTGCTTATCAATCCCAATATCGCAACCGTACAGACATCGGAGAACGTTGCCGATCAGGTCTACTTCCTGCCGGTCACTCCCGATTTCGTCGAGCAGGTCATCGAGCGGGAACGGCCCGACGGCATCCTGCTGGCCTTCGGCGGCCAGACGGCGCTGAATTGCGGGGTGCAGCTCCACCGGAGCGGCGTGCTTGAAAAGTACGGCGTCAAGGTATTGGGAACGCCCGTTCAGGCGATCATTGATACCGAAGACCGCGAAAAATTCGTTGACAGGCTGTCCGAAATAGGGATAAAAACTATTGCCAGCGAGGCTGTCACGACTATCGAAGAGGCGCGGCGCGCGGCGGCGGAGTTGGGGTATCCGGTCATTATCCGCGCCGCCTACACGCTTGGGGGCCTTGGCAGCGGTTTCTGCGACAATCCCGCAGAGCTCGAAGCTCTGGCGGCAAAAGCGCTCGCCGGGTCACCGCAGATACTTGTCGAAAAGTCGCTCAAGGGATGGAAAGAGGTGGAGTACGAGGTGGTGCGCGACCGTTACGACAACTGCATCACGGTCTGCAACATGGAGAATTTCGACCCGCTGGGCATCCACACTGGCGAGAGTATCGTGGTCGCTCCGTCGCAGACGCTGAACGACTCGGAATATCACAAACTCCGCCGTCTGGCGATCAAAATTATACGTCACATCGGCATCGTCGGCGAGTGCAACGTGCAGTATGCCCTCGACCCCAACTCGGAGGATTACCGGGTGATCGAGGTGAACGCCCGCCTGAGCCGTTCATCGGCGCTTGCCTCGAAGGCCACGGGCTACCCGCTCGCATTTGTGGCGGCCAAACTTGCGCTGGGATATGGGCTGCACGAGTTGAAGAACGCGGTGACTAAATCGACTACCGCCTGCTTCGAACCCGCGCTCGACTATGTAGTCTGCAAAATTCCCCGTTGGGATTTGGGAAAATTCAAAGGGGTTTCGCGCGAATTGGGGTCGTCAATGAAATCGGTCGGCGAGGTGATGGCGATAGGCCGCACGTTCGAGGAGGCGATCCAAAAGGGTCTGAGGATGATCGGACAGGGGATGCACGGGTTCGTGGCGAACAGGGAGTTCTCGGTCGGCGATATCGGGGAGTCGCTGAGCCACCCCACCGACCAGCGTATCTTCGTCATCGCCAACGCGCTGCATAAAGGGTACGACGTGGAGAAGATTCACGCGCTGACCCGCATCGACCGGTGGTTCCTCTACAAGCTCCACGGCATTTACACGCTCGACCAAACGCTGAAACAATACGACCGCATAGAATCCGTTCCTACCGAACTGCTCCGTGAGGCGAAACAGAAAGGGTTCTCGGATTTTCAGATAGCACGCACTTTATATGGGGAGGCGATCGACAACGACGCGAAAATGAACGAAGTCCGCGCACTCCGCAAAGCGCACGGCATCGTTCCCGTAGTCAAACAGATAGACACTCTGGCCGCGGAGTATCCCGCCGCGACAAACTACCTTTATCTTACTTATAACGGGACGGAACATGACGTAGAGTTCGCACGCGACGGCCAGAGCGTGACCGTGTTGGGTTCAGGGGCCTACCGCATAGGCAGTTCGGTGGAGTTCGACTGGTGCTCGGTGGGCGCGGTGAACACCATTCGCCGCAACGGGCTGAAGGCGATTGTCATCAATTACAACCCGGAGACGGTATCGACCGACTACGACGTGTGCGACAGGCTCTACTTCGACGAACTGACGCTGGAGAGGGTGCTCGACATCACCGACCTGGAGCAGCCACGGGGCGTTATCGTCTCGGTAGGTGGGCAGATACCTAACAACCTGGCCGTCCGTCTGGACAAGAACGACGTGAAGATACTCGGCACTGGCTCCGACAACATAGATATGGCCGAAGACCGCCACCGCTTTTCGCAAATGTGCGACGATCTTGGCATCGACCAGCCGCAATGGCAGGAGATGACCTCGCTTGCCGATATTTACGATTTTGCCGACCGGGTGGGATTCCCGCTGCTGATCCGCCCGTCATACGTGCTTTCGGGCGCGGCGATGAACGTGGTCAGCAATCGCGACGAGTTGGAGGGCTTCCTGACGCTGGCCACCGAGGTCAGCAAGCAGCACCCGGTCGTGGTGACGGAGTTTATCGAACGAGCCAAGGAGATTGAGATCGACGCCGTGGCGCGCGACGGTGAGGTGCTGATCTACGCCATTTCGGAACACGTGGAGTTCGCAGGCGTCCATTCGGGCGACGCGACGATGGTTTTCCCTGCCCAGAAGCTCTATGTCGAAACGGTGAGGCGCATTAAGCAGATAGCCCGGAAGGTGGCCGAAGGTTTAAATATCTCCGGGCCGTTCAATATGCAGTTGATGGCCAAAAACAATGACATCAAGGTTATCGAGTGTAATCTGCGGGCCTCGCGCTCGTTCCCGTTCGTGTCGAAGGTGCTGAAGGTCGACCTTATCGATATCGCCACCCGGGTGATGCTGGGGCTTCCGGTGGAAATCCCGCACAAATCGGCGTTCGACCTCGATTATGTCGGGATAAAAGCGCCCCAATTCTCCTTCTCACGTCTCCAGAAAGCCGACCCGTCGCTGGGTGTGGAGATGGCTTCGACCGGCGAGGTTGGTTGTCTGGGCGAAGATTTCGACGAGGCGATACTCAAAGCCATGCTGTCGGTGGGATACACCATACCCCGGAAGAGCGTGCTGCTCTCCACGGGCGACAGCCTGTCGAAGGCGGAGTTGCTCTCCGCCGTGCAACAGCTTGACAGGAGGGGTTATACCCTATACGCCACACCGGGTACGGCGGACTATCTGGCGATAAACGGGATCAGCGCGACCCCGCTCCACTGGCCCGACTCGGAACTACACCCCAACACGCTCGATTATATCCGCGGCCAAAAGATCGACTTGGTGGTCAATATCCCCAAAAACCTCTCGAAGGACGAACTGTCGAACGACTACACGATACGCCGCTCGGCCATCGACTTCAATATTCCGCTGATCACCGACACACGGCTCGCAAGCGCATTTATACACGCTTTTTGCCGTATCGGCCGCGATGAGATTACTATTAAGGGGTGGAATGAGTATTAGAAAATTATAGTGGTTAATGTGGTTGCGGAGGCGTTCTCGTGACGCGGACAGTGGGTGGGATTCGCAGTGCGAAGCAGAGCGCGGCCCTCTCGGGGGTGGCATGCCGCAGGGGTTGTCTTCGCCAACCCTTCCATCGCACAAGCCCACTTTAGCACGTCATTGCGAGGAGTGAAACAACGAAGCAGAGAGGCTTTCTGGATTGCTTCGTTGTTTCACTCCTCGCAATGACGCGATATAGCGTCAAGTACAAAAAGCATTTATTCCCACTCCACCGTTGCAGGCGGCTTTCCTGTGATATCGTAAACCACGCGGCTCACCGTGCGGATCTCTCCGGTTATGCGAGAGGCTATCCGGCCGAGGGTTTTGTGCGGGAGCGGCGAGTATTCGCAGGTCATGAAGTCGTCGGTGGAGACCGCCCTCACAGCAACCACACGGTCATAAGTGCGATGGTCGCCCTTTACGCCCACGCTCCGTACGTCGGTCAGTACTGCAAAGTACTGTTGCGGACGGCGGCCCCGGCGCGAAGAACGCTCTATCTCCTGGCATACAATATGGTCGGCACGGCGCAGGACGTCGAGTTTTTGGCGCGTCACCTCCCCCGTCACCCTTATCGCAAGTCCCGGCCCCGGGAACGGCTGGCGTTCGACCAGCGCGGCAGGCAGTCCCAACATTAGCCCCACGGCGCGTACCTCGTCCTTGAAAAGTCCCGAAAGCGGCTCGACAAGCCCCTCGAACGAGAGGTCGGCGGGAAGTCCGCCCACGTTGTGGTGGCTCTTTATCGTGTCGCCGCCGGTACCGTCCCTGCCGCCCGACTCTATGATATCGGGATAGATCGTGCCCTGGGCCAGAAACGCCGCACCTCCCAAACGCCGCGCCTCCTCCTCGAAGACCCTCGCAAACTCCTCGCCTATGATCTTGCGCTTGCGCTCGGGATCCCTCACACCTTTCAGCTTCCTCAAAAACCGCTCTTCGGCGTCGACGCGGACAAAATTGAGTGCGCGCCGAGAAAATATCCGTTCTATGTCGTCGCCTTCGTCCAGCCGCATCAATCCGTGGTCGACAAAAATGCAGGTCAACTGTTCGCCGACGGCCTCGGACAGCAGAGCCGCGCACACCGACGAATCGACACCTCCCGAAAGGCCGAGCACCACGCGTTTGCCGCCGACCTGCTGCCGGATAGCTTTCACGCGGCTTTCCACATAGTCGTCGAGGCGATAGTCGCCCGTGGCGCCGCACACATCGAACAGGAAGTTGCGCATGATCTCGCGCCCGCCGTCGCTGTGTGCCGTCTCGGGGTGGAACTGCACGCCGTAGAGCCTGCGCTCCGCATTCTCACATGCGGCGACGGGGCAGTCGGATGTCGATGCGGTAGAGCGGAACCCCTGCGGCAGGGCGCTCACGCGGTCGGAGTGGCTCATAAGAAGTTTCGCCCCGCTCCCGGCGCCGCGCATCAGCGCCGAGCCGCTGTCGAACATGGTGGCGATACGCCCGTATTCTCCCGTGCTGCACGCTTCGACGCTGCCGCCCAGCGTATGGCACATGAGCTGCATCCCGTAACAGATACCCAGCACCGGTATGCCTAAACTGAAGATCGCCGGATCGCACGCCGGAGCGCCTTTCTCGTAAACGCTGTCCGGGCCTCCCGTCAGGATTATCCCGAGCGGGGACAGCCGCTTTATTTCATCCGCACTCATATTGCCCGGCCTGATCTCGGAATAGACGTTCAGGCTACGCGTGGTGCGGGAGATCAGTTCTTTATACTGTCCTCCGAAATCGAGGATCAGGATCAATTCGTTCATATATATAAAAGTCTTTTATTGTCGTACTTCAACTGTTACATTATCTCACAAAAAGTAGTTCTCTGTATTTTGGCAGTGTCCACATCCGGTTGTCCACGATGAGTTCGAGCTTGTCCGTGTGATAGCGGATCACCTCCATTAGCGGCAGTACCGTATCGTGGTAGGCGATGGCCTTTTCGCGTTCCGAGTCGATCGCATTGGCGGCCTTGCGCGCCTCGATCATCTCGCCGGTCTTCCCGATTATGAAGTCGGTGTGGGTGCTGATATCGCGTATTATGCGCCTGTCCTGGCGGCTCATCGCCGCGGCCTCCTCCTTATCGAAAAGGGCCTCCGTTTTGAACACCTTATCCAGAAGTATGTTCTGGTAGGCCGAGGCGACGGGGACGATATGGTTCAGGGCCAGATCGCCCAGCACGCGCGACTCGATCTGTATTTTCTTGGTATACATCTCACGTTTCACCTCGCAGCGCGAAGCGAGTTCCGTGCGGCTCAGCACGCCGCAGCTTTCGAATATCGCGACGGTCTCGGGCTTCACGTAATTGTCGAAGATCAGCGGCACGGTAGTTTCGCAATCCAGTCCGCGACGCCCGGCCTCGCATTTCCACTCGTCCGTATACCCGTTGCCCTCGAAACGTATGGCGCGGCACTCGGCGATCATTTTCTTGACGACGGTGACCATCGCCTTCTCTTTCGGCATACCGTCGCCGATGAGTGCATCGACCTCCCTGCGGAACTCCGTCAACTGCTCGGCCACGGCGGTATTGAGCGCCAGCATCGACTCGGCGCTGTTGGCCGAGGAGCCCACCGCGCGGAATTCGAAGCGATTGCCCGTGAAAGCGAATGGTGAAGTGCGGTTACGATCGGTATTATCCATGAGCAGTTCGGGTATGTGCGCTATGCCAAGCCCGAGCGCCGTTTTCTCGTCGAAGCGGATCACCTCGTCTGTATCGGCCTGCTCCAGCGCGTCGAGCACCCGGCTGATCTGCTTGCCGACGAAGACCGAGATAATGGCCGGCGGGGCTTCGTTCGCACCGAGGCGATGGGCGTTGGTGGCCGACGAGATCGTGGCCTTAAGCAATCCGTTGTGCCGCCACACCGCCATGACCGTATTCACGAGGAAGACTATGAACCGCAGGTTCTCGATATGGTTCGTTCCGGGCGAGAAGAGGTTCACGCCGGTGTCCGTGGCGAGGCTCCAGTTGTTGTGCTTGCCCGAGCCGTTGATGCCCTTGAAGGGTTTTTCGTGGAGCAGCACGCGGAAATGGTGGCGGCGGCCCACTTTCTTCATTAGCGACATCAGCAGGATGTTGTGGTCGTTGGCCAGGTTCATCTCCTCGTAGAGCGGGGCTAACTCGAACTGATTGGGGGCCACCTCGTTATGCCGTGTCTTGACCGGGATCCCGAGGCGCAAGGCCTCGTTCTCCAGATCGGTCATAAACGCGAGCACGCGCGTGGGGATCGACCCCAGATAGTGGTCTTCAAGCTGCTGGTTGCGCGCGCTTTCGTGCCCCATCAGCGTGCGTCCGGTCATCACAAGGTCGGGGCGCGCAGCGTACAAGGCGTCGTCTATCAGAAAGTATTCCTGCTCGATACCCAACCGTGGTATCACCCGCGTCACCTGCTTGTCGAAATAGCGGCAGACCGCCGTGGCCGCCCTGTCCAGCGCACCCACCGAGCGGAGCAGCGGCGTTTTATAGTCGAGCGCCTCACCAGTGTAGGCGATGAAAACGGTCGGGATACAAAGCGTGTCGCCCAGCACGAATGCGGGCGACGAAGGGTCCCAGGCGGAGTATCCGCGCGCCTCGAAGGTGTTGCGCAAGCCGCCGTTGGGGAACGACGAGGCGTCGGGCTCCTGCTGTACGAGGATCTTGCCCGAGAAGTTCTCGATAAGGCCCCCGCGGGGATCGGGCTCCAGAAAGGCGTCGTGCTTTTCGGCCGAACCGCCCGTGAGAGGCTGGAACCAATGTGTATAATGGGTGGCGCCGGTCTCGACCGCCCACTGCTTCATGCCCGTCGCCACACCGTCGGCGATATCCATGCTCAGCGGCAGGCCATTGTCTATCGAGTCCGCGAACGCGGTGTAGGTGCTGTCGGAGAGGTAGCGCCTCATCTTCTCCCGCGTGAAAACATACTTTGCAAAATCGTCCGCCGGTCGGTTCTCACTCACCACTGCCACGGCTTTTCGTCCAAGGGCTTCCTTCAGAAGCTCGAATCTCAGTTCACTCATTTATCGTTCTATAATTTCATTTCCGCTATCCGTGTTGCCGCCATCATCACCTTCGACTGATTAGCCAGCGAGGAGAGCCGCACAAACCCCTTGCCGCGGGGCCCGAAACGCTCGCCAGGAGAGGAGAGGATATTGCACTCTTCCAACAGTTTGTCGAACAACTTCCACGACGAACCGTATGGCGATTCGACCCAAAGGTAGGGGGAGTTAACCCCGCCCCAGTATTCCAACCCCGCCTCGCTTAGCGACCGTCTGAGGATTGCCGCGTTGTTCATATAGTAATTGATGTTCTCCCTGATCCAGGCAAGCCCGTCGGCGCTGAACAGCGCTTCGGCGCCCCTCTGTATTATGTACGACGGAGTGTAATTTTTGATCGCCAGCCGCTTGCGCCACAGGGCGTTGAGGTTGACGCTTTTGCCCGCGCTGAACGAATACCCGGCAATGTCTTTCGGGATTATCGTGTATCCGCAGTGCAGCCCTGTGAAGCCTGCGTTCTTCGAGAAACTGCGAAATTCGACCGCCACCTTCTTCGCACCCTTGATCTCGTAGATTGTCTGGGGTATGTCGGGGTCGGTGACGAACGACTTATATGTCGCGTCGAACAGGATCAGCACCTCGTTCTCGATAGCATACCTTACCCACTGCTCCATCACCCGGCGTGGCATCACGCATCCCGTCGGATTGTTCGGATAGCTCATGTAGATGATGTCGGGGCGCAGTTTCGGAAATTCGGGCATGAAATCGTTCTCCTTGCGGCAGTCGAGGTAGATGATGTGGCTCCATTGGCCGAGCTCGTTCATCTCGCCGGCGCGGCTGCCGATCACGTTCGCGGCGATGTAGTCCTGAGAAACGGGGTCGATCACGGCGATCCGGTTGTCGCGGTGGAGGATGTCCCCGAAGCCCACCAGATCCTCTTTCGTCCCGTGGTTTATGAACACCTCGTCGGGGTGTATGCGCACCTTGTAGGTCTGGAAGTTGTATTTCACGATGGCGTCCACCAAAAATGAATAACCCTCCATCGGGCCGCGCCCCTGGAAGGTTTCTTCGCCCGTCATTTCGGCGATCGCGCGCATCATGGCCTCGGTCACGCCCGGGGAAAGAGGGAGGCTCACGTCGCCGCTATCGAGCGGTATCAGGCGCGTGTCGCGGTGAATAGCCCGGAAACGGTTGACCTTTTTGTCGATCCTGTCCTGAATGTCGTCGTTGAACACCTTCAGGAACTGGGAATTAATAAGCGCCATACCTCTTTATTTTGACCGTAAAATTAACAAAATAGAATGACGTATACCGTAAATCTGAGATTCAAATTGATGATTTTCATACAAAAATTATCAATTCATCATAAATACCCTGGATATATGTGAATTTATCACGAAATACCGACTTTTATTTTGCAATTAACACTTTGGCGACTACATGGGCTGACAGACATTGAACGAACAATATAGTAAGATACCGGATAGCGGTTCGGGATGACATTTTTTTTATATCTTTGCAGGCTGAATAAAAAGAAAATGCAAAAACTTCGCAACATCGCCATTATCGCGCATGTCGACCATGGCAAAACGACGCTCGTCGACAAAATGATCTACCAGGGCCAACTGCTTCGCGAGAACCAGTCCACCGCGGGAGAGCTGATAATGGACAACAACGACCTCGAACGCGAACGCGGGATCACGATCCTTGCCAAAAACGTTTCGGTTAACTACAACGGTTACAAGATCAACGTGATAGACACGCCCGGCCACTCCGATTTTGGAGGCGAGGTCGAGCGTGTTCTGAATATGGCCGACGGCGTACTGCTGTTGGTCGATGCGTTCGAGGGGACTATGCCCCAGACTCGTTTCGTGCTCCAGAAGGCGCTGGCGCTGGGTAAGAAGCCGATAGTGGTGATAAACAAGGTCGACAAACCGAACTGCCGCCCCGATTACGTCCACGAACAGGTTTTCGACCTGATGTTCACCCTCGACGCCACGGAAGAACAGCTCGATTTCAAGACCATCTACGGTAGCGCCAAGCATGGCTGGATGTCCCACAAGTGGAACGAACCCACGGAGAGTATAATTCCGCTCCTCGACGCGATCATAGACGAGATACCCGAGCCTGTGGTGGCCGAGGGCACTCCCCAGTTACTCATCACCTCGCTCGAACATTCGCCATATCTGGGCCGTATCGCCGTGGGTAAGCTCACACGCGGGACGCTGCGTTCGGGAATGCCGGTGACGTTGGCCAAACGCGACGGGGTGACGATGCAAAAGACACGCATCAAGGAACTTATGGTATTCGACGGCCTTGCAAAAAGCAAAGCCGAACAGGTCGGCTGCGGCGAGATATGCGCGCTGGTGGGGATCGACGGCTTCGAGATCGGCGATACGATCTGCGACTTCGAGAACCCCGAACCGCTCGAACCGATCGCCATCGACGAACCCACGATGAGCATGCTTTTCACGATCAACGACTCGCCGTTCTTCGGGCGCGATGGTAAGTACGTCACCTCGCGCCACATAAAAGAACGCCTCGACCGCGAACTCGAAAAGAACCTTGCCCTACGCGTGGAACCGGGCCAGTCGGCCGACAGTTTTGTGGTATACGGGCGCGGTGTGCTACACCTTTCGGTACTGATCGAGACTATGCGCCGCGAGGGCTACGAGCTTCAGGTCGGCCAGCCGCAGGTGATCGTCAAAGAGATAGACGGCAAGCGTTGCGAGCCGGTCGAGGAACTCTCCATCGACCTCCCCGAGGAATACGCTGGCAAAGCCATAGAGATGACGACCAAACGCAAGGGCACCCTCGCGAATATGGAGACGAACGGGGGCCGCACGCGCCTGACCTTCGACATCCCCTCGCGCGGTATAATCGGACTGCGAAGCAACCTGCTCACCGCAACGGCAGGCGAAGCAATAATGTCGCACCGCCTGAAAGGTTTCGAACCGTGGAAGGGCGAGATCGAGATGCGCACCAACGGGTCGCTCATTTCGCTCGAAACGGGTACGGCATACGCATATGCTATCAATAAGTTACAGGACCGCGGCCGGTTCTTCGTCTCGCCCGGCGACGAGATATACAACGGCCAGGTGGTGGGCGAAAGCACCCGCAGCGACGACATGGGCCTGAACCTCACCAAGAGCAAGAAACTCACAAACATGCGCGCAAGCGGCTCGGACGAGAAGACGAGCATCGCCCCGCCCGTCCTGTTCTCGCTCGAAGAGGCGCTGGAGTACATCAAAGAGGACGAGTATGTGGAGGTTACCCCCAAAGCGATGCGCCTGCGCAAGACACTACTCGACGAAACCGCCCGCAAACGCGCTGGGAAGTAGGCTGATTTGTTGTTTTGACGCCACCCCGCGCCTGTCGCCTGAAAATCGATTGGGGCAGATAAGCTCCGACTCGGAATTCATCGTAACGACCGTATTGTCGGGCAGGATTATCTTATATTCGCCGCCGCGCGGCACCTTAAGCGTGTGCATTTCGGGTTTAGCGGTTCCCCCGGTCGATTTATAGACCAAAAGGCCGCCTGAATTGGCTCGGTCTCGGGTAGCGGCACATCGTTGACTGCCGCCAGGTCGATCACGCTGCCATCGTTCATTTCGAGTAGCGCTTTGCTCTGTCCAGGCCCTATGATGGCGAGCATTTCCAACTCGGTGACATTCACATTTCCGGCTCTATGCAGGTGCCATAAACAGAACCCGGTGCAAATGCAAATTACGGCCACCGCCGCATATCTGAGAATATTTTTCCTTGAAGATCTGCGCGGCTTGCGCAGACCCAACCGCCATGACATCTTATTCCAAATCGGCGCCGGGATCGTATTGCATGTAGCAGGCGGCCATTTCCTGCCACCGGCCGCGACCATCGCGGGTGCTGTCAGACAGGGTGCCGGAAGAGTCCTTTCCAACCTGGTGTGAGGACTCTTCCGCCCTGCTCCCGTCGAGATCGGATATCATATCGGATAACATCCCCCCGATGATATCTTCGATATTTTTATCCTCCTTTTTTCACGACAGATTTGTTTTTGTGTCACTTCCAATGGTCGTTACACTTATATAACCTGCGAGGTCTGAAAAAGGATGACAAGGATATCTGTTTTATTCGATAGATTTATTGTATATAAACTAAAAATATATCGAAATTAATCGGCCCGGCCGCCCCACACATCAGGTCGGACGACCCGAGAGCTTGGTAGGGACGATGTAGGAGATCGTTGAGGCACCGGGCTCGATCAATTATTTTCATTTGTTTTCGTAATACACCTTTATATATGTCCCAGTCTGCCTGAGCTGCGGGAAAAAGTGCTTTTGAATATAGCGGTAAGGCTCACCTTCGTTCAACGCCATCAATTCGCCCATGCGTCCGCGGTTACGCGACGAATCCCAGAGCTGCGTATTGTCGATCAGGGTCAGTATCGTATACTTATCGGGCATATCCGACGCGGCCACCAGATCCCTCAGTCGGTACCAGTCCACCGAGCCGCTGTACACGCCCACCGCATCGGGAGAGACGGTCGAGTTGGCGGTAAGGAAGTCGCGCGCCACTTTGGCCCGTTCCATGGAAAGGTTCGCGTTTTCGTCCAGCACACCCTCGGGCGAAGAGAACCCGACGATCACTATCCGGGCGATCCTTGTGTCCGACGCCGCTTCGATCGTGCGTATCGAGGATATCAGATCGACCAACGCCCGGTTGTTATCCATAAATTCGCGGCTGATTGTTTTGTCGCCTTGACGGAACCGGATCACCAAGGCGCCTTCCTGTGTCATTCCTATGAAACGTTCGTCTTCGCTCCGTGCGCGCTTGGTTTCGGTGCCGAACGTAAGCGGCATGTCGTAATTGAAAGAGAGTTCGTCGTCTGTTTGCCTGATTCTGGTGAATTCACAAAATGACTCCACGAACGGGAATCTTGCGGCCAGTTTATCGCCGGTCGACTGGCAGTCCGTCTCCGCTGTTGCCTCCGGACGATCGGCCGGGCCGCCGGCCTGTACGACCCCCCGTAACAGGTTGTCGGCGACCAAACCGATGTTTACTTCCGTCGCATTTCTTCTGCCCGCATTGATCCCGTTGAACACGAGGTCGGAGCCCCGCATCCAGCTCTGATAGGGTATCGAAACCATGTAATCGAGCCGCTGTCCGTTGGCGGTAATATACGGCGCGCCTGTATCCGCAGAGTTGCCCTCCATAGCCCGGTTTTCATCGGACGTTCTTGCGTGCTTCCCCCGGATAATGATCGGCGTAAGCGCGGTACGTTCCCCGGAGCCGTGCAGCACGGGGCAGACGATCAGGCTGTTCTTGTCCTGGGTGACCTGCCCGCCGACATCTATCGTCATCGAAATGGTCACGGTGTTTCCCGCACGGAGGGCCTCGACGGCGGTGACACTTATGCTTTTGCTGTCATCCTGTGCTTGTGCCGCGGTCAGGGTCATAACCGACATGGCAATGAGAAGCATTAATTTTTTCATTTTTCCTTTTGTAATTACTTTATCATGAAAATCAGTTTGATTCCTGCACCGGTGGGCCCGACATACGTTTTATTGAACGCAAGGCCCGCGGGATCTTCGCCGTTGGAAGGTTTTTTGTCATATTTCATTTGCACTATCCCGGCGGCAACGTTGAATTCCACCCCAAAACGGTCGGCGGCCCTCCACAGGTAACCGCCGGCAACTCCCCCGCCGAAGGCGCTCCCGTCATAGGCATAGCCCTTTTCAAAGAGCGCGGGAACTTTTATACCTTCTATTTTATAACTGGCCCAGAGTGCATGAAGACCCACAAAAAACCCATCCATGCGCTCCTGGAACCAGTATTTGAATTCCGGTTTTATCAGGAAGTGTTTGAACTCTTTTCTGTCCGGAGTGGTTTCGTCCGCCACCGTATTGCTGTGCACCGAGCTGAAACCCACGGTCATTTCGAGCGACGTTTTCTCACCCAACGCGACTTCGAGGGCAAGGTTCGGGCTTAGCGTGGCCCAGTACAAAACATTGGTCTTCACCGAGAAACGGTCGTAGGTATCGCCAGCCCCGAGGTTGAACACAACGCTTTTCCCCGTATCCACCGGGCGAAGCGTCAACGGCTTCTGCGCCCACAGGCCGCCTGCCGATGAGAGTATGATACAGGCAAATGCCAGGAGTATCTTCCTGACATTTGCCTGTGGTTTTATGTTTATCGAATGCATAGTCGCTCTATTGGTTCTTATATCCCTCTGCTGGAGGAGTGTGGTTGGTCACCGTAAGCGCCCAAGCAACGGCGTTGGCCAAAACGATGGAGTTATTCACGGAGACGGTCGGCACGGATGCCGCGGCTGTATCTGCTTTCCAATTTGTACGCGCAATAGGTCTGTAAAATCTTTGCTCCAAAGCTACCGGACCATAACCATTGTAAGTACCCTGTTGCCATTCGATCATGTTGGATGCGGCAAAACCATCGCATCCGATCCAGATCAAATTTTTGGTTCTGTGCCTGAATATGGTCGTGTAGTCATTGTGTCCGCGGCCAGTGCCAGACCCCGACTGTTCCTTCCCTTTAGACAGGGTGATCGCCTGATCCTCGATCAGCGAGGTTTTGATGCCTCCGGTGTGATAATGCGACCCCCAATATGTGCCCCGGACATCTCCGAAAGGCCCATTCAGAACCGGGTCTTCCACGTCTTCCAGTAAATAATAGGCGCCAGAGGCCGGGCCGGAAATCCAGGTTTTCACATCGGTGCTATTGGCAGATGTGCCCGTTCCGCCGGTGCTGGTCGAAAGCGAACCATTCGGCTTCTCCAGAAATACTTCCAGATATTGCCCCAACAATTCTTCATAAGTAACCAATCCGTTAGCCATCAGGATGATGGCACCTCCGTTATCGAGATACTCCTTAAGCAACCGCAGCTCATTCGCATTGTATCGGGTTCCATAAGTATCGGTAGTATAACTCCCTATCACGATCACATCGGGACGATCCTCGTTCAACCAGTCCCGCATCGAATTGGGATGCCAGTCATAGTCGGGGTACAAGCCGTTCGGATTACCGTTTGACTGTCCTTGTGCATTATAGCCGACTATCCTGAAACCGTCCACTTTGAAGATGCTCTCCTCCATGGAGCCGAAGTTGTATGGCGAGGAAAGCATCTGGAATGCCGAATTCTTGTGGTAAGGCGTAGGTAATCCAACGTTGCAGGCGTAAACATCCATGTAGCCCAATCCCATCAGGAGTTTGGAAGCGGGCGGGAACGGCAGGGCCACCCGGTGGTCGGGGAATTTGCCGGTCGGGCTGTGGAATGTCACATATACCGTTCCCCACTTGCCGTCGTGTGGACCGCCGTCGTTGTTGACAGTCGTGAAAGCGACAGCCTCCCCATTCACGTTGGGGCCGCCAGTGGTGCCTACCTTCAGGTTATCATAGGCCTTCAGGTTGAGCATGATGGGGGTCGAATTCACCGACGCTCCCGGGGCGTTGGGATCCTCGTTATAGAGCCACTCCTCGACGTTCGATATCTCCCACTCGGTGTTGCTGCGCACGGTGACGGTGTGCGTACCCCCGTCGAGGCGATACTTATAGGCGTCGACCACAATGTTGTAATAGATCTGGTGCAGGCGGATGCCTTTCTTTTCCGTATCGCCGCCGTTGTTGACCTCGAACCAGTAGGTGGACTCCTTTTCATAGAACGGGTCGCGGTCGATCTCCTCGCCCGGAACCTCGGGCGCTTGCACGGTGTAGCTCTGCGTTCCGCTGCCGCCCGGGATCGTCCCGGTTGCGTTGGGAGCGGGCAGGGTGCCCGGGGTGATCCATCCCGGCTCGAACGGGTTCCAGTCGGCAGTCGATTCGTTGCTGGTGGTTACGCTCTGGCCGATCGGATACCACGTGACATCGAAATGACGCGGGGGATGAACCCTGCTACCTGTGCGCGGTACTTCGAACAACATCTCCTCTATCGGCGCATTGCCGTTGTCGGGGTCGGTGATATCGAGCGAAAGGATGCGCTGCACCACGTGGATCTTGTACCTAAGGCGGCCTGCCCTGATCCACACATTGGCTTCGCGGTTGCCTGTACCGTTATTCGGCTCGGCGGTGAAATACGCTTTGTTCTTATCGTTGGGACGCCAGCCCGACGGTCTTTTCCCAGGGTTCAGCGTGAGCCACGTCACGGGATTTCCCATGAGGTCTTCATACTTCTCGACATACCAGCCCGAATCCTCGTGGGCGGGGTTCTTCTCGACCTGGAAGTCGGTCTTGACGTACAGCACGTTGCTCTGGTCTTCGAGTTCGCCGGTGAGGTTGTGGCGCTGCAAGACGAACTCGTCGCGGCTGACAGACAGGTAGAACATTCCGTCGAACACGATCTCGCCCATGTCGCGCTCTTCCCAATTCAGCACGTTGGCCTCCATGTTGAACGGCGCCGAGCGCAGTGCCACGCCGGGATCGAGGTATCCTTCGCCGCTCACCTCGGTAATGACGACGTTGTAGCTGAAATTGCGAAGGATCGAGAGCCACTCGTCCGTGGTTACCGAACCTGTGGTGGTTTTTTTGATGAAGTCAACACGATAGTATGTATCCTCTGCCGACCAATTCGTCCCGTCGGGGCTGTATTTGCCGCCGATCACAAGGCACGGGTTGTTGATCCACTCGCTGTTGTCGGCCGGCGAAGTGTAGGTCTTTCCGTTGTGCGCGGCTTCGAAAAGATATATCTTGTCCTTGCACTCGTTGTCATTGATTATGTCGGTGCCGCTGTATACGAGGGCGCTGCCGGTCTGCGTACCCGGCGAAGCGGGTATCGTTGCCGCCGTCGCCACATTACTCTCATTTACATTCGTGGCGGCGGGAACCAGCGCCCCGGCGGTGTTGTAATTGTATACGCGGACACTCGTCAACTTAAAGTTGTTCGGGGCCACACCGCTTACTTCCACCGGGTCGTACTTCACATTGACGCGGGCCAACATGCGGGTGAGAGTAAATGCGGGCGAACTCGAAGCCGTCAGCGTCAACTCTTTCTCGCCCCACATTGGTATGGTCTTCGAAGCGGTATTCCATTTCGTCCCGGCGGCCAGCGTCTCCACCAGCTTCAGCACGTCGGCCTTGGTCGATGCCGGGCTCGCACTTACGCTTATGCCGGACAGTTTATCCGCTACATTCGCCAGCAACATGAAATCGTACTTCGTTCCAACCGGAAGGGTGGCTTTGAAGGTGACCTTGTTGTTATTGTCCGAATCGGGGATAACCGTGAGGCTTTTCCCGTTGCCCTTGTAGATGAGCCGCTGGCTTCCGGTTTTTTCAAAGACCAGGATGCAGATATCCCCGATCGTATTTTCCGGTACGCTGCCCAGCGTGCTGCGTGTCGTCACGACCGTGGCGGCAGGCATGTCGGCGATCAGCGAGATCTCGGCCATTTCGCCGCCGGAAGGCAGCGGGAACGGCTGGTCGCCGGCAATATCCTCATAACTGCACGATGACATATAGATCAGCGTACCGATCAAAAATGAAGCAAAGCTTACAATACGAGATAATAATTTCATGGCTGTTTATCTATTTTTATTTTAAAATTCCGTGGATATATTCTCATCCTCCCAGTTCTGCACTTCTGCGGTTATCGCGTTGGCGGTTACGGTGGCGGTCACCCTGTATATGTTGTTGCGCCGAACGACGTTTACCGTCTCCTCTCCCCTCTCTTCGTTTCTCGCGGTAGACAGAACGAAACTGCCGCTTCGTTCGGCACCTTCCGATGTTTTGGCTGTGACAGTCAGTTTAAGTTTGTCGGTGACACAGTTACGCTCTGGAGTGTAGAATACACACACCGATTCCGTAGCGGACATCGCCAGCTCTGAGGTAGAAGTCCACGACCGCTCGATAAGATTGGCGGAAGCAACCGTCGGTATACTCCCCAGCACATGGCCGTCGCTGTCCTCATGCCGGACAAGATTACCTTTCGCACAGGTGTTGTCGAGCGTTACCGTCGACCCCGAGGCGATCTTCAGACCTGCATCGACATCCGGCCCGCCTTTCAGGAAGACTTCCACTTTGGCCACCGCCCTCTGCACCGTCAACTTCACCATATCGGCCCGCGCCTCGTCCTCGGTGGCATAGACTTTGTCCGTCCACACCGCGCCGCTCATGGGCATCGGAACACCATCCTTCAGTGAAAGGTGATCGTTGTTCAGGAAATGGGACATGTCGAGCGGGAGAGCAGCCAACTGTGCGGGGGACATCACTGCATCGAGGTCTCTTTTCATCCCGGCAGGTTCGTTGACGATCGCCACGACTAGCTTGTTGTTCCCCCCATTCGTCTTTCTGCCTACCTCCAGAACGATTCTCACCTTTGCCGCAGCTTTTTCACCCGAAGGATCTTCCAGCATAAAATCGTCTTCGTCGTAGAACTCATTTATCTCCACCTTGGGCATCGAGGCCATATTCGTAAAGACAATGAAACGAATAGTTTCGATCTTGTCTTCCACACCTGCACCGTTTTCGGCTATTTCCACCTCCATCACGCCGCGCGTTCTCAATTCGACGCCCTTATCGGCCAAGGTCTGCTCCCAGGAACACGAACCGAAGAACAGGAGTATCAGGATCAATGGAATAATATGCTTCGTTTTCATAATCAAGTTCATCTTACACATTAGTTTCCTCCTATCCCCACGCCTGACTCCCACACGATCCATCCGTTCACATACACCTTGAGAGCCGTAAAACCTTCGGTGGCCGTGCCGTTGTGAACGACTATTACGTGCCACTCACCCTCGCGGTCGAGGTATTCCTGGAGTGTTTTCGGCCTGACCCCCGCATTGGTATTGGGAGTGGTGGAGCCAAGGAGCGTGAGCAGGTCGTCGCCCCACAGTTCTTGTCCGGTTTCGCTGTTGCGTACCGTCAACCGGTATCCGCCACGCAGGTTCCTATGGTCTTCGATCAACCTCATGGTGTTGATGTTGGCCGCGGTGGTATGCACCACCACCAGTTTCTCGTCCTCTGTTTCCTCCTCCACGTCCGAACTGATGGCATAGGGGTGGTGGGTCAGTGTCCGCGTGTCGACCGGTCGGCTCCGATAGTTATATACGCCCGCTTCCGGGGTAACGATCTCGAAGGTGTAGAGGGCGTCCTCCACCGGCGCGCGACTGCCTTTCTGGTTTACGGAAACGCTGCGCCGTACCGAAAGATGAAATCTGTTGGTCAGACGGACAAGTTTTATCGGCCAGATGCTCATATCGGCCCGGCTGTGTATGTCGACCACATCCGAGAAATAGAGATGGGGGAACTCATGCGCCACCTCGTCGTTGTAAAGCAGGGCCAACTGGACCTCTGCGAGCGTGGTCTCCCCCGGTACCAATTCGTTGTGGTTTATGTCGGCAAACTCGAAATATTCGTTCAGCCCGCCTACGGTCAGCACCTTATAATCCCCTGCCGGCAATTCGTCGTCGCCCAGAAACATTCTCTTGCGCCCATCCATATCGCCGGTCGCGGAATACTTACTGAAGAGAAATATGCCATCCGCGTCGAACACGAACACATCGACATTTCCCACATGTGTTTCGAAAGAGTCGGAGTACTCCATGTTATAGTCGAAGATAAATTCGAGCAATACCCCGCAATCCTTGTTATCGTCCCATATCATATCGCACGACGATGCGACCATAAAAGGGATCATCGCAATAATGAACTTCAGCTTTTTCATCATACCATAATCTGTTTCAAAAAACGGCGACAGTCAGTGTGCCGTTTTCTATTCAAAAATCCCAATCCGGTTTTTAAATTATATTTCCGGTTGCATCTATCTTCAGGGTAACCTCACGAGGCCCGGATTCGAGTTCGAACATGTAGTATTCGCTCGTCGGGGTCAGGTAATGGTTTATCTCGTCGACATCCCACTCCCCGAACTGCGAAGCCTTCATGGCGTTCAGTACCGTTTCCGGAACATTGGTGTACCACACTTCTGTCTCAGTTCGGGTCCATTCGCCCTCCGACGAGAAAATAACCTCGCGGGGAGTACGCCCGTCCACGATATCCACTCCGATCCTGCCGTATTCGTTCTCGATATCGACGATGCGCGCCTGCGGGTATTTCTCGGTGATAAACGCCCTGATCACTGAAGGTACGCCCGAAGGATGGTGCGATGCACCGGGGCCGGGAGTCGGGACCGGAGTCGGGAACCCGTGATCGTTGTTGCCGTGGATGGGGTTGGCGCCGAAGAAGGTCACCTTGACCAATACACCATCGGTTGTGAAATAGAGTGTGTATTCCGCGTGGTCCTGTCTGACCTCGATGACGTAGACGGTTTCACGATCGGGATACTCTAGCATGTCTATATCGTCGATGCGCCAGTCGGCATATTCAGTCTGCTCCAAAGCATCATTGACGGTCTGCGGCAGATTGGCATGACGAACATCCGTTTCGGTCATGCTCCATTCCCCCTGCGGAGTAAACCAAGCCTCGGCTTCGGAATTGTTGCGCCGGAAGTCGGCTACATAGTATCCCTGTTTGAATTCCCATTCCACCCGTGACGTGCGGGGATACCGGCTACGGAACGCCGACTCGACCTGCCGGTTGACATCGATCCCGTCGGAAGAGATGTCATCACAGCCTGCCATGGTCGCCCCCATAACGGCAAACGCAACTGTCAATAATTTCTTTTTCATAACTCTATCTCTCTAAATTAATGTTCGAGTAATCTTTTTTGCGGGGTCGTATGCCGCGCTTTTGTGATCCGGAGCGAAGCCAATCGCTCCGGATCTGTGTTATGGCGGGCCGACTCGTGATTGTCTGCGAGCCGTCCGCTCTGAACCATATGATGTTGTCGTCGGGTTAGATACCGAAATCAGTATTCCAGAGAACCCAGTTTTCTACGTCGACAGTGATGCCGATATAGCCTTCGTCCTCGTCGATCGGATCTTTCGGATCGGGATCGCCTTCACCTGGATCAGTCAGGTCGGGATACCACGGTGTGCCGGGGCCGCTGACGTTGTTCAGTGTGAGGTTGTACCAGTTGTTGCGTACAATACCGTATTTACCGAACTGCATCTTGCCAGTGATCTCGTTGTCGTGGCGGATCTCATAGAAGTAGTAGTTGCGGCCGCCCTGATACCAGCGGATAACAGCGTTGGTTCCATCTTTCACAACGTCGCCGCCGTTCTGTATCGACGCGAGGTCTGCGGCAACGAGTGCGCCGAAATTAGCGGCAGTGATACCGTCGTCGACAGCTTTCACCCTTGCAAGGAAATCATCGCAGGCGGTGGTGAGGGGAGTCACTTCTTCAGCTGCCAGATAGGCTGCCTTGAGGGTTTCGAACGTGTAGTTGTAACCTGCCCAGTGGAACCAGTCCTCGTTGTCAGCAACTACGGGAGCCTCGGCTTCACCGCCTACGAAAGTCTCGGGAGCGGGATAGTAGGTAGCCCTGATAACCAGACGGGTGGCGTTACCGTAGCGCTGTGCAGCTGCGGCCATGGTGTTCTCGACTGCGTATGCAATCTCGTCGGCATCTTTCCAGTCGTAGTAATTGTTCCAGGGAAGTTTGGGTGCGTAGTTGTTCTCGCTGTCGGCATAACCGTACTCAATACCATCGTGGTAACCTTTACCGGTGGTTACATCGGCGAAGTTCGGGTCTGTGGTATAGAAGTTGAACGTATAGTCATTGTTCGGTGCGGTGGTGTGCGTCGTGCCGAGCAGACTCTTCTGTGCGAACGGGAAATAGGTAGTGTTCACAGCGTCGACCGTCCATGCGTCGAACTCGAAAGTCGAGTTGTCGGGTTTTGCTACTGTACCCAATTTAACGATCATCTTGGAAGTGAGGCGCTCGAGGCTTACGGGAACCCTGTTATCGTCTTTCTCTGCCTCTGTTTTAGCATCTGCTTCGCTGCCGGTTACAGGAACCAGTGCGTCCTCGATGTCAACATAGGGATAGTCGATCGTCTGGCCTGCAGTCTTGCCGGTCTCATCACCGCCAGTGATCATTGCGAAACCTGCGGATGCGCTCGTAAGATCAGCAACGGTGGCCTCTTTGATCGCGGCGTTGAAGGTCGCGAACGTGCTTCCGCTGTTCAGCGAGCGAAGTGCGGTGAGGAGCTTGGCGCCCGGGTTGGCGATAACCACGAGATTGGTGGCTGCGGCCGACAGCTTCACGGCGTTCGGAGTGATGAGGTCATCACCTGCCGCAGTGGCATAGAAACCTCCGCCGGGAATGCCGACGATATTGTTCCCATCGTCGAACGTGACAAGATAGAGATTTTTGATCTCGCTCTCGTCAGTTCCCGGATCCTCGATCGAGGCGCGGCTTCCATACGCCACGTTCACTTTGATCGACAGATAGGCGACGCCGGCCTTGTTCGGTTCGACTTTCGTCCCGTTGCCGTTCTCTTTGCTGCAACCCGCCAGGCCGAAAGCCATCAAAGCCGCCAGTGTTAAAATCTGAATTTTCTTCATTTTTGAAAAGTTTAAAAATTAATTGAAGGTTATTGATTTGTTAAAAAATAGTTTTTCACTGTTCTTTATCTGTCCAGCGACTGGAAGTGCTTTTCCAACTCGGCGGCGTTATGTGCGCCCTTCTGCCCTGCCTTGGCGAAACACTCGGCGGCTTTCCGTTTGTCGCCCTGAAGCCACGACAGGATACCCATGTTGTTCCAATAGGCAGCGTTTTGATCCTCGACGCGGGCCAGATAGCGTACGGCCGAAGACACATCCTTGCATCTTAGTGCGCTTGCCGCGGCGTTTATGTTAGCCGTGTCGCTGTCGGGGAAGACCCGTGCGGCGGTCTCGAACACGTTGTTGAACGCCTTAGACCCCGGCTCGTATGTGTTGGCTATCAGGAACATTTCGTTGAGGGAAAGGTCACCCGGACGGCTGCGCATAACCTCCTTGCCGCGTTCCACCGTGAAGGGGACGACCGTATAGTCGATCCGGTAATACGACCGGCGGAGTTTCGGGTATAGTTCCGCGAATACTTTCCTGTAAGGCGCACCGTCCGACACTTTTTTCAGTTTCTGCTCACGAATATCGAAATCCTCCGAACCACGGATGATCTCCAGCAACAGGTATTTGTCGGGGATCTGCGAAATGGCGACCAGAGAATCCAAACCCTTCCAGTCCTCGCCATATCCCTGCGCCTCTATCATCCCTTCCTGAAGGCCATGGACTTTGCGGATGTGTTCCTTGAGTGCCTGTGCGCGACGGTCGGACAGCGCCATGTTATAATCATATGTATCTTCGGGCGACGCGTGGCCTGCGATGGTGATACCCGTGATGGTTGCATCGGAGTTATCGCCGACCAGTTCGATGGACGAATGTATCTTACGCAACTCGACAGCGTTGCCGCGGAAGTCGGGAAGTATGTCCCATCGTCCGACCACGAAGTCGAGGTATGCCGTGCCCGATTCGCTGCGGGCCTTAACTGCTTCGGTTTCAGGCGTGATGAAGCCTACGATCAGGTCGGGCTCGTAAGCGGGCAGCGGCTGTGGAACGTAAACCGGGACAAACTCGCGTTTCTGCGCTTTTTGGCCGCCGATACCATATATAAGGGTGATCCCGGCCTTCGTGGGCCCGAACCAGTGTTTGGTTTCCTCGCCTAATTTCCGTCCGCAGTCGCCGCATTCGAATTTGTCGTATGACAGGTATGCGTACCCTACCCCTATGGTCGCCTCCAGCGCCCAGCGGTGGCTGAAGTTCCACCGGTAGCCATAGCTCACACCGGCCCCTGCAAGCCAGCCCTCGAAACGGTGCGCCTGCATGTATTCCGAAAAAGGCCGCGGCAGATGGCCTACATTATAAAAGGCATAATGCCCGTGCAGACCGAAAAAGGAGCCGTCGAATGCCTCGCGCATCCACCAGCGGAATTCGGGCTGGACCAGGATGTGTTTCCATTTACGGTCATTCTTGAACGTCCAAGGGTTCAGATTGCCCGAAATGTCCAGCGACGTCCGCCTGCCGGTGCGAAATTCCACGCCAAGGTTGATCGTCGCCGTGGCATCGTACAGCAGGTTGGTCTTCAGTCCCCATTTGGGAGGTACCATGCTGCCGCTTTCCGTCTTCTCCGGATTCTGAACGAACGGGGACGCCAGAGACTGGGCCTGTAAACAATTTGAGATAACGATAGCTAATAACACGATTTGTGTTAGCGTTCTTGCGTAATTCATTGTTCTAAAAAATTGTTCGTAATGCCACCTACCCGTGACATCTGATTTGTGCTGCAAAGGACACTATTTTTTACGGAATGCCGGATATCGCTATTTACAATACGTTTATCTGTATTTTTATTCGCACATAAAATATTGTATTTCAAATTGGGATATTGTGCGTTGCGGGCCGGAAATAATAAAGGCGTGAACAAAATGCACACGCCTTAACCTCAGTCACTGAACAATTTAGAACTTGTTTGGATTTTCCACTATTGCTATTAAATACATTCGCTGAAACTGTCTTTCAGGCTAAGCCGGATATCGCCCGGGGATGCGCCGAAGAAAGTATGGCAAAAACGGGTAAAGTTGGCCTGTGCGGAAAAATCGTATTTCAAGGCTATTTCTTTAAGAGAAAGGTTGCTGCGGCAAATATCGCGATAGACGTGTTTGGCCTGTTCGCGCCTCAGCCAGTTGATCGGGGTCATGCCGAAAACCCTCCGGAACTGGTTTGCGAATTGCTGGGTGGTCATGTCCATGGCCGATGCGAGCTTGGTAACGGTACGATATTTCATGTGGTTCAGACGTACGAATTCCGAGAATCCGACATCCGGGCTCAGAATAAGTGAAAAGAATTTAATGCATTCCTCCAGAGGATAGTAGGCGTGGATCAGGAAAAGCATGCTGCTGATCTGCATTTGAACATACTGCGAGCATTTCAAACCGTCAGTGAACGTATCCAAAAAATTGTGGAGGAAAGAGCGCATACGCTTGTCGACGGTCAGAGCGTAAATGCCATTGTAGCGATCCTCGGTACATTTATCGGACATCTTGGCAATATTGAAAACGTGGCACTCGGGAACTTCGTCCGTCATTCTGAAGATCAGCAGCGTGCTGTCCTCAAGCGCTTCGTACAACACGTTCTCTCCGACGGGCAGCAAGACGAATTCATCCACATTCAGATCGCGAACCATATCGGCATTCTCAAGAGTGAGGCGAACGTGGCCTTCTATCAGGAAAACGATCTCCTGTGCGAATAGGCTTACCGTATGTGTGGTGTTGCGGTCGAGTTCGCACAACTCGGCCGCCTTGGGCTTGGCATCATAACAATGACACCTTGTATGAATATGTACATTCTGAAGTGTCTCGACGTCGCCGGAAAGATAGTTGGGGCGCAGTGTACTTGAGGATGTATTCATAATGATAGAAAATTGTCCATGATTAATTCATCTACAGTGCAATTCTATATCTGCATTGCAAAGGACACCATTTTCAATTTCAAATCTAATATCACTATTTCTGATACGTTTATCATTATTTTTAAATATGCAAAAAAGACACGAACCTCGTTGCCTTGCTCTCCTGTCACAAGGAAGGCTCCGGGGATTTTGCACATTACGTGAGATCGACGGGTAGAATATGAGGTCGGTTGAGACGGATGCAACCGGATAAATTATACCAACAACTTATAAATCAGTATATTTATCAAAAGTACGATATGCGCAGTTGGAGACTGCTATTCTGATGACGGGCCCGGCGTACCTTAAGCCTGCCGCTATCGTATCTTGCGGATGAGCATCCCATAATTAGTCACGGGAACGCCTGCCTCGGCAGCCTGACGCAATCGGTTGCGCAGTTGGCTGCGGGTGACCATACACGCGCCGCACTGCACCATAAGCGCGTATGAGGATAGATCGGCCGGCAGCGGCGCAAGGCCCGAAACGGCATCGAAGCGGAGCGAGCGCCCCGTGTACTCTTCGAGCCAGCGCGGTATCTTCACACGCCCTATATCCTCGCAACTCACCTGATGGGTGCAGCTCTCGGCGATCAGCACGCGGTCGCCGTCTTTGAGACGGTCCACGGCATCCAACCCCGCGAGATAGAGGTCGTAGTCGCCCTTGGCCGCGGCAAGGAGTACGCTGAACGAGGTAAGTTCCATATCCTGCGGGACAGCGGCGCGCACCTCGGGGAAAATCTGACTGTCGGTGACGACTAGCGCCGGGCGCACTCCGGTTGCCAGAACTGCCGCGATCTCCCCAGGCTGCACCACCAGCGCCGCGGCATGCCTGTCCAGAAGTTCGCGGATAGCCTGCACCTGCGGCAATATCATACGGCCTGCCGGGGCCTCCGAGTCGATCGGACACACCAACAATACCGTATCCCCAGCTTT
>QMCD01000971.1_pt1 | contig 34962 bp, 37 predicted proteins | sample 1821841 | NCBI WGS metagenome assembly QMCD01 (sample SAMN01991225, study PRJNA193472) | Termite gut metagenome, whole genome shotgun sequencing project. | isolation source: worker | host: Macrotermes natalensis
CGCCCAAGTTACGCGCAACAAGCGATCAATGAGCAGAGCTATTGGAGGGAAGTCACCTCAACTTATTGCGATGGAAGTGGGGCGCAACATAAAAACGAAACCAGCAAATGGCTATCAAAGCCAGCGCAATATCGACATAATATATCGACTCCAACCCCCAATGCTCGGCAATCCGGCCGCCAAAAAACATCCCCGTTCCCAAACCCACATCCCAACCCGTCAAATAGGTCGCATTGGCCGTCGCCCGCCGATCGTTCGGCGCAAGGTTGACAAACAACGTGTTCGAAGCCGGAAACATCGTCCCATAGCCAAAACCCAAAAACAACGCCGCCGCAAAATAAACCCCATACCCCAACACAACTCCCCGACCAGCCGCAAAAGCCAGCCCAGCCTCGCACAAAATACCAACCAACACCACCACCATCCCCTGAAATATCACCTGGGTTATCTGCCCCCGATCGACCCGCTTACCGCTGCCGATCCTCGAAACTATCAACCCCACCGCCATCACCGTGAAAAAGTAACCCGTGTTGGCGGTCAGTCCCAGCTCGCGGGCGTGCATAGCGATAAAAGTCATCGTCATACCCCACGGAATGGAGAAAAGCATCATCGCACCCGCCGCCGGAAGTCCCTTGCGAAGTATGAAGCGGTCGAGCGACGCACCCATCGGACTGGTTCGCGGTATCTTGCGCGGAGCCCTCACACTGACGGCGAAACAAAGCCCTATCCCTCCCGAAACAAGAGCGGTGTAAAATATACTATCATAGTTCCCCGACGAGGCGATAAACAGCCCCAACATAGGGCCGATGCTCATCGCCAAATTGTTCATCACCCCATAATAGCCCAGCCCCTCGCCCCGCCGCGACGAGGGCATAATGTCGATCACCAGCGTGTTGCCCGTCGTGCCCACCACCCCCAGCGCGAGCCCGTGCATAACCCGCAGAATGCCGAACATCACCAGCGTACCCGCCACCAAATAGCCCACAAACAACGAAATGAACAGAAAATAGGCCGCTATATAGATGGGTTTACGCGAAAAAGTGTCGGCAATCCACCCCGCAAAAGGACGAACACACAGCACCGCAATGGTATAACACGAAACAATGACCCCGATGACCGCCTTCCCGGCCTCGAACTTATCTATCAGGTAGAAAGGGAGAGTGGGTACGAGTGTATAAAACGCAAAAGCCATCAGGAAGTTGGCCGCGCACATCGTCACATAGTCGCGTGTCCACAGTTTGTCGACGTGAGTCCGGCTCATTTGCCGACGATATGACGGTTCAGGGCAAACACTTCGTCGGCGAACTCGGGAAGCTCTATCACCTCGATGCCTGCCTCACTCAGCAACTGTTCGCTTTTACATCGGGCGAAGTTGTCGGGCTCGGAAAGGGCAAACACCACCCGCCCGAAGCCGTGCTCGATTATCAACTGGGCACACGAAACGGGTTTCGATCGGCGCATCGAGCAGGGCTCTATCGTGGAGTACATCGTGGCACCCTTCAAATCGACCCCTGCCGCCAAAGCCTTGGCAATAGCCTCCTCCTCGGCGTGGTTCAACGGATCGTTCTCGCCCGTGTAGCCGTCGAAAATTTTATCGCCCGCCACGATCACCGCCCCCACCCTGTATCTTTCGTTCACCGGAGTGGCCATACTTGCGTTGTGCATCGCTCGGGAAATCTGAACACAATCTATTCTGTACTGCGTCCGGTTCTCGAAGTGCAGCACCGCGGTTTGCCCCAGCCTCTCGGTCTTGACCAGCTTCATAGGCGGATAATCGCCGTCCAGCACCAGCCTCGCCGCACGCTCGTCGGCCACAAACACGGGCGCAACACCCAACCGGAACTCGTCCCAAACCCTTTCGGCCAAAAACATCGACAGCACCCTGCTCCCCCCCTCGACCATCAGCGTCTTCACCCCCATCTTCTGCAAAGCCATCAAAATAACGTTGGCCGTCAACTCGGGTCGCGAAACTATCGTCGCCACCTCGCCCAGCTCGCCCGACAACATCCCCGTGGTGAAGATAACCTTCTCTCCCTGCCCCTCGGTAAAGAACTTCAATGCGGGGTCCAGATCGCCGCTTCCACTCACCGTCACCTTCATAATGTCGGCACTGCGCCCCTCGGCAAGGCGTTTTTTGCGCAACTTGGGATTGCGGATAACCAGCGAAGGGTTGTCCTGTCTCAACGTCTCCGCCCCGACCAGGATCGCATCGCATTCCGCCCTGAGCGCATAGATAGCCCTCCAATCTTCGGGACTGGACAAAATCAGCCTGTCGCCGCCATAGCTGTCCAAATAGCCGTCGGCCGAGATCGCCGCAGAAAGAATTATTCGCATCGCTTCAAAGTAAAAATTGTAAGTTCGGGTCTCACTCCGCTTCCCAGACGCATCGGATAACCCACACACCCTATACCATCGTTGACGTAAAGGCGGCGGCCCGACACATCGTCGGCAACATACAGCCCGCTCCAGTAACTATACATCAATCGCGCCAAAGACCACGGACGCCCGCCGAAAAAACTCAATTTCATCTGCATCGCGTGCGTATGTCCGCTCAGGGTCACGTCTCCCCTGTTTCGCCGATAAATTTCGCCCCACAGCTCGGGCGTGTGCGACAGCACGATATTGAACGCCGCCGTATCCGTACCACCGAACGCCGCCTCGAAATCGACCCCCGCCATAGCGTCGTTGTTGCCGTTATGGGCCCTGCCGCTCGGATAGTCCAACCCCGTCAAAAGCAGCGAATCCGCCCCGCGGCGTATCCATACCGAGCGGTCGGACAACACGTGCCACCCCATCGCCATAACTTTATCGGTCAACAGCGCAAGGTTCTGTTGCGGCGTGAGGGCATAGTCGTCGATATAGAACCCCAGGTCGTGATTGCCCCACACCGAGTAGACCGGAGCCTCGATGGAACAGAGAACGGCGGCCGCCTCGTCGGTCAGTTCGCTGTGGTCGATATTCACCAGATCGCCCGTGCTCACCACAATATCCGGATCCAGATCGTTAATAGTATCAACAACCCGCTCCAGCATAGATGTACTCACGGTCGTGCCCAGATGCACGTCCGAAAATTGCACTATCCTGTACCCGTCGAACGCCTCGGACACCCGCGGCGAACATATCTCCACCTCGGTCGTCCGCAGCTGGGTACGCCACACCGTCGCCCCCAGCACCATCATCACCGCCGACACCGCCCCCGCAGCCCCCATCGTCCAACGAAAAACAACCGAACGGCGGCGAATAACCAAACGTATCAAAAAATCCAACAACCCCCCGACCAGATACAACAACTTGGGAACGGCAAGAAGAAAAAATGCCCACACCATCCACATAATGGCGACAATGTTCCGGTCCCCCGCCCCGTAAATATGCAATGCCGCAAGAACTCCCAAATCGGAAACCACGGCAAAAACGATGTAGCCCACCCTCACGGCTATGCGCTTCGAATGCCAACAAACAACGCTTTTGTAGATATATCCGTCCGCCGACAGAGCGGCGATGCAGAGCAAAAGAATGTACAACCTCACGATACCAAATAAAATTAAGCCTTGCAAAATTAACAAAAATTTAATTAATTTCGCCCCTTGATATGAAGACAAAAAAGATTATTCTACCCGACGGCGAGATGCCGACCCGGTGGTACAATGTGGTGGCCGATATGCCGACACGGCCGCTGCCGATGCTCAATCCGGCCACCAAAGAGCCGGTGACTAAGGAGTTGATGAGTCGCATTTTTGTGGACGAACTGGTCGATCAGGAGCTGTCCGAGGATCGTTGGATCGAGATTCCCGAGCGTGTGCAGGAGATATACAAGATTTGGCGGTGCACGCCGCTGGTACGGGCAACGGAATTGGAAAAAGCTTTGGATTTGCCCAAAGGTATAAAAATTTATTATAAGAACGAGAGCACTTCACCCGCCGGATCGCACAAGCCCAACAGTGCCGTGGCCCAGGCTTATTACGCCGCCAAGCAGGGGTTGAAGCGCATCACGACCGAGACGGGCGGCGGCCAATGGGGTTCGGCACTGTCGATGGCGAGTGCTATGTTCGGCCTCGACCTGCGGGTCTATATGGTGAAGGTGAGCTATCAGCAGAAGCCCTATCGGGGATTGATGATGAACACGTGGGGGGCCGATGTGTTTCCCTCGCCCAGCGACACGACCGAGGCGGGACGTGCCGCACTTGCCCGCGACCCCGATGACGGCGGTTCGCTGGGAACGGCGGTGAGTGAGGCGGTGGAGATGGTGATGACCCACCCCGATGCGCGTTATTGTCTGGGCAGCGTGTTGAACCACGTGGTGTTGCACCAGACGGTCATCGGCGAGGAGGCGTTGCGGCAGTTCGAGATCGCGGGCGACTATCCCGACGTGGTGATAGGATGCTTTGGGGGCGGTAGCAATTTCGGCGGCATTGCTTATCCGTTCCTGCGCGAAAACCTTGTTAACGGGCGCAAGACGCGGTTGATCGCCGCCGAGCCGACAAGTTGTCCGAAGCTGACCAGGGGTAAGTTCGAGTACGATTTCGGCGACCTTGCGGGGTTCACGCCGCTCATTCCGATGTTTACGTTGGGTCACGAGTTCCATCCGGCCGATATTCACGCGGGCGGACTGCGCTATCACGGCGCGGGGATGACGGCTTCGCAACTTCTGCGCGACGGGCTGTTCGAGGCGGTGGACATCGACCAGGTGGAGTCGCTGGCGGCGGGGGTGCTGTTTGCCAAGACCGAAGGGATTATTCCCGCACCGGAGAGCACCCACGCCATTTATGCCGCAATTGTGGAGGCCCAGCGGGCCCAGGAGGCGGGCGAGGAGAAAACGATTGTTTTCAACCTTTCGGGCCACGGGGTTATCGATCTTTATGCTTATGAGCAATATTTGGCGGGAGCTTTGAAAAACACTGTTCTTTCGGATGCGGAAATTGCCAAGACTATCGATACGCTGGAAAAATTGGTATGACAGGCCTCATTATAGGATTCTGTACGTTTTTAATAATCGGCCTCTTTCACCCGTTAGTCATCAAGGGCGAGTACTATTTCGGGGTGCGCGTGTGGTGGGCGTTTTTGGTGGCGGGTGTGATGGCTTTGGCCGCGAGTTTGTGGGTGAGAGGGGTTATTGTTTCTTCTTTGTTAGGTGTTTCGGGGTTCACCTGTCTGTGGAGCATACACGAGGTTTTTGCCCAACGCCGCCGGGTGGAAAAAGGATGGTTTCCGAAAAAGGATAAATAATTTTTTATGCAACCGTTAGCTGAACGTTTACGCCCCACGACTCTGGACGAGTACATCGGCCAGCAGCATCTGGTCGGCCCGAACGGCGTGTTCCGGCGGTTTATGGAGACGGGCAATGTCCCCTCGTTCATCCTGTGGGGCCCGCCCGGAGTGGGTAAAACCACTCTGGCACGCATTGTGGCCAACGAGCTTCAGCGGCCGTTCTACACCCTTTCGGCCGTCTCGGCGGGGGTGAAAGATGTCAGGGAGGCGATAGATAGTGCCCGCAAGCAGAAGTTTTTCAACACCCCCTCGCCGTTCCTCTTCATCGACGAAATCCACCGTTTCAACAAGTCGCAGCAGGACTCGCTGCTGGGTGCGGTCGAGCAGGGAGTGATAACGCTCATCGGCGCGACCACCGAGAACCCCTCTTTCGAGGTCATCTCGCCGCTGTTGTCGCGCTGCCAGGTCTACGTCCTGCAACCGATGAACGACGCCGAGTTGCAAACCCTGCTCGACAGGGCCGTCACGACCGACAACGAGCTGAAAAAGCGGGGCGTGGAGATCGTCGAGACCGAGGCGTTGTTCCGGTTCAGCGGCGGCGATGCGCGAAAACTGCTCAACATAATAGATATTCTGGCCGCCACCACGGATGGCAAAATAGTCATCTCCGACTCCGCCGTCACCGACGCGCTTCAGCAAAACATTGCGCTGTACGACAAGAACGGCGAACAGCACTACGACGTCATTTCGGCCTTCATCAAGAGCGTCCGCGGGAGCGATCCGAACGCCGCGGTCTACTATCTGGCGCGGATGCTGGCGGGAGGCGAGGAACCGCGGTTCATTGCCCGCCGGTTGGCCATTCTTGCCGCCGAGGATATAGGTCTGGCCAACCCCAACGCGTTGTTGATGGCCAATGCGGCGTTCGACATTGTGCACAAGATCGGGATGCCCGAGGCGCGCATCGTTCTGTCCGAAGCCACGGTCTATCTGGCTAATTCACCCAAGAGCAATGCATCGTATATGGCCATCGAACGGGCGATGGGCTTAGTCAATAACGACACGGCGAACCGTCCCGTGCCGCTTCACATTCGCAATGCACCGACGCAGTTGATGAAGGATTTGGATTATCACAAGGGGTACAAGTACGCCCACGACTTCGAGGGCGGGTTTGCCGATCTCGAATTTATGCCTGCGGGGTTGGAGGGCACGCGCCTCTACGAGCCCAATCTCGATAATCCCACCGAGGCCAAATTCGCCGAGCGCATCAAAAAACTGTGGCGCGGAAAGTACTGATTAGCGATTAACGATTAGTGATTAATAGCTACGCGACGCCCAAGCTACGCGGAACAGCTAACGCGTAATCGTCATTCCGAACGAATGTGAGGAATCTACCGGATATTTCTTTTCGACTTGCGAATGCAAGTCGATCGGCCGCCTGAAGGGCGGGAGGCGGCCGAAAAAAATATCGCGTAGCCCAACTCTTAACTCTTAGTTCTTAACTACTTCTTGGTCGAGTCGGGTTTCCCGCCGATGCTTTCGCGCATGGCCGTGTCGGCCTGAATGTTCTGGAACTTATAATAGTCCATAATCCCCAAATTGCCGCTCCGGAACGCCTCGGCCATAGCCAGCGGAACCTCCGCCTCGGCCAAAATCACCTTGGCACGCGCATCCTGGGCCTTAGCGCGGTTCTCGGCCTCGTGAGCCACCGCCATCGCGCGCTTCTCCTCGGCCTTGGCCTGCGCAATATTCTTGTCGGCATTGGCCTGGTCTATCTGCAACTCGGCACCGATGTTCTTCCCCACATCCACATCGGCAATGTCTATCGACAATATTTCGAACGCCGTACCTGCATCCAACCCCTTTTCAAGCACCACGCGCGAAATCGAGTCGGGATTCTCCAACACCTGTTCGTGGCTCGTTGCCGATCCGATGCTCGACACGATGCCCTCACCCACACGCGCCAGAATGGTCTCCTCGCCCGCTCCGCCGACCAGCTGACGGATATTGGTCCTGACCGTCACCCGCGCCTTGGCAATGAGCTGAATGCCGTTTTTCGCCACCGCCGAAACGGGCGGAGTGTTGATAACCTTGGGCGTGACCGACATCTGCACCGCCTCATACACATTCCTCCCTGCAAGGTCGATGGCCGTCGCCTTCTTGAAGTCGAGGTCTATACCCGCCTTTTCGGCCGAGATCAACGCATTGACGACATTCACCACATTGCCCTTGGCCATATAGTGGGCTTCGAGTTCGTTGGTGTTGAGCGTCAACCCAGCTTTCGTGCCGGTGATCATTGCGTTGACAATCACCGACGGCGGAACCTTACGCCAGCGCATCAACACGAGCTGAAGCAATCCAACCCTCACCCCCGAGATCTGGGCATTGAACCACAGCCCGATGGGCACAAAGTACAAGAAAATACACAACAGGACAAACGCCACAACGACGATGACCCCAATCATAACAGGTTCCATATATTCAAGTTAAAAGTTAAAAACTAAAAGTGAAAAACTTTTCGGCCCGCTCCCGCGCTTTAGCGGGCCGAACGACTCCTGCGGAGTCGAAACATCAAACAGCCCGAACGATAACATTGAGGTTCTCGAATCCCACCACCTCGACAGCCTGATGCTGGTCGACAAAACCACCCATCGTCTTGGCCTCATAGATCCGCCCGTCCACCTCGACGCTCCCCATCGGCGCAAGCCGCGAAAGCGCAACGCCCCGATCGCCCTTGTGAACCCGCACCGAAGGAGCCTCCCCGCTCTTACTCTCGATCTTCTCCCCCAGCGCAAACCTCTTCCACGTCTTGGCACGAAGCAAAAACCAGGTCGAGACAAGGGTCACAACGATAATCGAACCCACCACCCACAGCAACCCGCCAACCCCGAATTTGTCGTACGCCAACCACGCCGCGCCGCCATAACAGCCCAGCGCGCCGATAGCCGCGACGGTGATTCCAGGCACCAACACCAACTCCACCACAAGCATCAACGCCCCCACCAAGATCAATAAAGCAATAATCCAAACCATCTTGCGAATGAAAAATTAAAAATGAAAAATGAAGAAAGATTTCTTCGCTACAAATTTAATAAAAATTTCTTCAATCTTCATTCTTTATTCTTCATTTGGGGCAGGCGCATTAGCCGCGCCCTCAATGTGTCCACCTGCGCGGGGGTCGCAAAGGTCTTACCCAGCTCCTGGGCAAGAGCCACCTCGTACTCCATCAGCAGTCGCTTCTGCAACAAATAGTTGTCGACCGCCGGAACCTCCAACCCGTCGCGCAACTCGGCCTGAGCGGCCCTCACCGCATTGAGCTTCTGCTCATACAGCCGCAACATCTCGCCATTGCCGCTCTTGTCCATCAATAGATTGTAGAGATAGCTTTTGCTGTCGAACGCCGCCTCCCACGTCTGCGAAATCGCGCTGTCCAGCTCCTCCAACCGCTCCCGCAACTCCAAATATTCCTCCACCAGCGGCACCACGGCTGTCTCCGCCTCGACGGCCTTCTTATACTCCGCCACCTGCTCCGGAGTGAGGTTTTTGGTCAAATAAGGACTTTGCGCTTCGCAAATGAAAAGATGAAAGGATGAAAAGATGAAAATAAGTAAAAAACATTTTTTCATATTTTCATTTTTTAATGTTTTCATTTTATTTACCTCCACCATTTAAGTAAAAAGAGTTGAATCAACCCGAAAATCTCCAACCTGCCGAGCAACATCAGCAACGTAAAAAACCATTTCAAATGGCCCGGAAAGGGATCGAAGCAACACGCCCCGCCCGCCTCGCCGAAGCCCTGACCGACATTGCCCAAATAGAGCATCGACATCGACGCGGCCGTAGTCAAATCGTACCCCCACAGCGATATAACCAGCGTCCCAAACCCGAGCAAAAGCAGATAGGTCACAATAAACAGCATCACGAAACTCAGCGTCGACGCCTCCTGCACCACGCCGCCCAGCTTGATGCGGATAATAGCGTTGGGATGCTGCTGCTGGCGTATCTGGTTGCGAATCACCTTTGCGGCAATGTAAACGCGGTCGGCCTTCATCCCGCCGGTGGTCGAGCCCGCACAAGCACACTGGATGCCCAATCCGAGCAACAACGCGATGGCAAACGGGCCCCAGACCGTGGCGTCGGCGGCAACAAAACCGGTGGTGGTGGAAAACGACACCGCCTCGAACCCTGCAAACCGCAACGCCGACCAAAACGAGCCGTAAATATCCTGCGACCAGGTGCTCACCGCTATCACAACCGTCGCAACGACCAGACAAACAACCCAATAACGCACCACCTCCGAGCGGAAAATATTGTTGCGCCGCCCCGTCAAAGTGGCAAATATCACCCCGAAATGGATACCCGAAATGAGCATAAAAAGCATCGTCACCCCCTCGATAGCCGAACTGTCCCAAAAGGCGATAGAGCTGTTCTTAGTGCTGAACCCTCCCGTCGAAATGGTGCTCATAGCATGGTTGAGCGCATCGAACCACCCCATACCACTCAGCCACAAAGCCACGAAACACGCCAACCCCAACCCAAGATAAACGCTCAGCAATATCCGAATGATCTTACCCGAAGTGTACTTATAATCGTCCCTCGCGCTGCTCGACATCTCGACGCTGGCAACCATCAGCCGACTGCGGCCCAAAATGGGCATTATCAACATTGCAAACATCACCACCCCCGCCCCGCCGATCCAGTGGGTTATCGACCGCCAAAACAGCAACCCGTGCGGCATAGCCTCGACGTCCGGAATGATGGTCGCCCCGGTCGTGGTGAAGCCGCTGACACTCTCGAACCACGCATTCTCCAATCCGAACGGCGCACCCCACATCAAATAAGGCAACATCCCGACAACGCACGACGCCAACCACGCCCCCACCACAATGCAATAGCCCTCCTTGTTGGAGACGTGTTTCTCCGACGCAAAACCGAAAGCCGGCACCCCGCCGATAACAGCCGTGACAAGTGCGGAAACAAGCAGTCCCCAAAACGACCGCGTCACCCCGCCGACAAGGCTCACCGCCGCCGACACCAGCATACCCGCGGCGCACAGCAAAAGCACCATCCCAATGTACTTGAATATGACCCTGGGCCTCACGGCAATTGAGAGTTGAGAGTTGAGAGTTGAGAATTATTTTTTAAGCCATTGATAAATTCCTTAGCCGTCATTATTTTTTTGCCGGCAGGCTGCAACTTTTTTACAGCAATAAAACCGTCGGCACACGAAAAATCAAGTATCGACTCCCCCCGCCCCCCCCGCGGGGGAGTCGAGGACTCCTGCGGAGTCCAATGAGCATCGAAAATCTTCAAAGTCGTTCCATTAAACTCCGTATATGCACCCGGATAGGGCGACAGTCCACGAATAAAATCGACGATCCTCTGCCCGTTCCATGTCCAATCCACCTGGCAATCGTCCTTAAATATCTTCGGCGCGGGACGCAAATCGGCCTCGTCAATATCGCTTTGAACTATCGGCACCGCATCCCCACCCGCAACATTCTCCACCGTCCGAAGCACCAACTCCGCCCCCACATCCATCAACCGATCGTGCAACGTGCCCGCATTATCCTCCGGCGAAATCGCAACCTCCATCCGCCCCAAAATGTCGCCCTTATCTATCTCGGAGTTGAGCATAAATGTCGTCACTCCCGTCACCTTCTCACCATTGATAATCGCCCAATTTATCGGCGCGGCACCGCGATATTGCGGCAAAAGCGAAGCGTGCAGATTGAAAGTCCCCAACCGCGGCAAGCTCCACACCACCTCGGGCAACATCCTAAAAGCTATCACGATGCCCAAATCGGGATTCAACTTTCTTAACTCCTCCAAAAACTCCTCGTCCCTAAGCCTCTCGGGCTGAAAAACCCTCAACCCCACCGATTCGGCATAAACCTTCACCGCACTCTGTTGCATCCGCAGTCCCCTGCCCGCCGGCTTATCCGGCGCAGTCACCACGCCGACCACATTGTACCCCCCCCCGACCAAAGCCCGCAACGAATGTGCCGCAAACTCCGGAGTGCCCAAAAACAAAATTCTTAATTCTTTCGAATCCATAATTTTCATTTGGAACAAAGTCCCAAATCGTGCCCCATACGTGTCTGCTTGGTTTTCAGATACTTAATATTATGCTCGTTGGGCTCGATGACTATCGGCACATTCTCAGCCACGCTCAACCCATAGCCCTCCAGCCCGGCACGCTTCAGCGGATTGTTGGTCAACAGCCTCATCCGCCCCACACCCAGTTCCCGCAATATGCTCGCCCCGACGCCATAATCCCTCTCGTCCACCCCAAAGCCCAACGCCACGTTCGCCTCGGCAGTGTCCATCCCCCCGTCCTGCAACTTATAGGCCGCAACCTTGTTGAACAGCCCGATGCCCCTGCCCTCCTGGTTGAGGTAAACCACCACCCCGCGCCCCTCATTCTCGATCATCCGCATCGCCTCGTGGAGCTGGGGCCCGCAATCGCAACGGCACGAGCCCAAAATGTCGCCCGTCGCACACGACGAATGCACCCTGGTCAGCACTGCATCATCCCCACTCCACTCTCCCTTGGTGAGCGCAAAATGCTCCTGCCCGTTCGATTTCTGGATAAACGGGGTCAGGTTGAAGGTGCCGAACCGGGTCGGCAGTTCCACCGTCTCGCCCTTCACCACAATGCTCTCGCTGCGGAGTCTGTAAGCGATAAGGTCGGCTATGGAAATGATTTTCAGTCCGAAATTTTTAGCGATCTCCACCAACTGCGGCATCCGCGCCATCGTTCCGTCGGCGTTCATAATCTCGATCAGCGCACCTGCCGGCTGCAGCCCCGCCAACCGCGCCAGATCGACCGTCGCCTCGGTGTGCCCTGGTCGCCTCAAAACGCCCTTCGAACGGGCCCGCAACGGGAATATGTGACCCGGCCTGCCCAAATCCGAAGGTCTGGTGTCGGGACTTGCCAGCGCGCGCAGGGTCTTGGCCCTGTCCGACGACGAGACCCCCGTCGTACACCCGTCGCCCAGCAGATCGACCGAAACGGTGAACGGCGTCCCCAGCAGCGAGGTGTTGTTGCTCTCCATCATACCCAGCTCCAACTCGCCGCACCGCTCCTCGGTCAGCGGAGCACACAGCACGCCCCGCCCGTGGTGCAACATAAAATTGACCTGCTCGGGCGTGACCATCTCGGCCGCCATCACAAAGTCACCCTCGTTCTCCCTGTCCTCGTCATCCACCACAATAATTATCTTTCCGGCGCGAATGTCCGCTATCGCCTCTTCGATCGTGTGAAGTGTTTTTTCCATTTTTGATACTTTATGATATACCACTCGGTGTTCAACAAACCCGAGTCGTTAGTCGCTTTGTAGGTTAAATAGAGTGCAATGGGCAACAACACCAGCGTCGGTGTCCACACTCCCCAGAATGCCGACCACGTTCCCTCCTTGGCCAGCTTGTCGCACATTATCGAGATGACATAATAGAGCACAAAAAACGCAACGGAGATGACGATCGGCATCCCCAATCCCCCCTTGCGGATAATCGCCCCGAGCGGAGCCCCGATCAAAAAGAAGACTATCACGGCAACGGGCAAACTCCACTTCTTGTGCCACTCTATCTGACTGCGATAGAGGTTGCTGAGCGCATCTTTGGTCATCGTCTCATCAAAGCTTATCACCCCCTGCGAGTTGTTGGCTATGCGCTGGGCACCGTTGTAGAGTTGCACCTTGTCCTTGATCGACAGGTCCTTCATACTGTCGAGCAGCAACGCCGGCCGCCGCATCGACAGGTTGTACCGCGCCTCGTCGCCCACCGTCACCACCATCGTGTCGCGCGAAAACAGATAGTCGTGCAACAACGGCCTGTACGTCCGCGTGGTTGCGATATTCACCTGCCTGTCCAGCGAGTCGATGTCGGTCTGCAACTCGACCACATTCTTGGTCGTCGCGCTGTTGCCGAACAGGTTTTCGTCCGTCCTGTTGAAATCATAACCCGGAGTGAGGTCGAGACTGCGCTGATAAGTGTATCGGGTCTTATTCAACTCGCTTTTGTCGTACCAATATCTGTCGCGCGTCATATCGTACATCTCGCCACCGTAGAATATGGTCTCCAAAAAGCGTTTGTCGTCCGTCAGCCTGATATAACCCGAATCGGCCACCGTCACACTCATATTGCCGCCGCGACGCCCTTCGGGTGCGGTGTTATAGATGAGGATATTGCGAAGAAGCCCCGTCCCCGGCTCCTGCCGCCCCACCCTGATCGACATATTGTCTATCCCGTTGAAGAACTGCCCGTCCTTGAACTCTATCTGCTGCTTCTGCTCCCGCACGTCCCATATCGTTGCGGCAAACTTCTTATTGGTATAAGGGGTGATATTGTTGGTAACAAAAAAGCTGGCCATAGCAAACATTATCGTCACCACGAACAGCCCCCCCATAATCCTGGGCAGCGAAATGCCCGCACTCTTCAACGCCAACAGCTCATAATTCTCACCCAAATTGCCCATCGTCATAATGGCGGCAAACAACACCGCCAACGGGAACCCCAACGCTATCATATTGAGACTGGCATAGAGCAACAGCTCCACCACCACTCCCGCACTCAGCCCCTTGCCCACCATCTCGTCGATGTACTTCCACACGAAGTTCATCATCAGCACAAACCACACGATGAAGAAGCTCGCCGCCATCGGCCCGAGATACGACTTCAAAATGAGCTTGTCTATCGTCTTTGGAAAACGCATTTGGTGCAAAGATACAATTTTTTTTCAGCCTGCCCGACCCCGAAGAGGTTGAAAAGCTTTGACGACGACCAATCCGAGCGTCAGAACCAAAATCGTCGCCCCACCCGTGGGAATATTCAACTGCCAGCTCACCACCAGCCCCGCAAGATTGGCACACACCGCAACCACGGCCGACCACAAAGCTATCCGCCGAAAATCCCTCGTCACGCTCCCCGCTATCACCGCCGGAAACGTCACCAGCGAAATGAGCAGCACGATGCCCACCGCCCGAATAGAAAAAACCATCGTCAACGCCGCCAAAACCCCCATTCCATACGAAATGGCACGCACCCTCACCCCCTGCGAACGCGCAAACTCGCCATCGAACGCCGCCCACATCACCCGCCGCAACCCAAACCCGAAAACAACCAAAACCACCCCCGTCAACACTCCCAGACAAACAATATCGGTGCGCGTGACGGTGAGGATATTACCAAACAGCACCGCCGTCAAATTGGGCGCATAGCCCGGGGTCAACGCAATGAAAATCACGCCCAAAGCCATCCCCACGCTCCAAACGATGCCGATGGCCGAATCCTCCCTTATGCGCCACTTTTGGCCGGCAAATTCTATTCCCACCGCAGCCAGCAATGCAAAAATAGCCGCCCCGAGAATGGGATTGAAGCCTAGCATATAGGCCAGCCCGATGCCTCCGAACGAGGCGTGGGTGACGCCGCCGCTGACGGCCACGTTGCGCCGCGCAACGATGTAGCTCCCCACCAGACCACAAGTGATCCCGCTGAGCATCGCCGCAACAATAGCGTTTTGCAGAAATGTGTACATTTCTGCAAAATTACGAATTTTCACGAAAAAAATGACTATTTCGCGTCAGAGCGGTGCAGATGTTGCGCTGTCCGAAGTTTTGAGGCGAGGGACAGTACAAAACGTACGGCCCGAGCCGAAAAACGAGAAAGTGCGGCAGATGGCCGCTATCACGCGAAATCAGTTTATGTTTCGGTTGACCTCCCGATTGATATTCTCCACCGACTGCTCCATCTCGTTCTGGACTTTGACCATATTGATGGCCGTCACGGCGGCTTCGTCGCCCTTATTGCCGTGCGCCCCTCCCGCCCTGGCAAGTGCCTGTTCCAGATTTTCGGTCGTCAGCACCCCGAAAGCGATAGGCATATTCCACGCCACCTGCAACTGCATAATGCCCTGCGTAGCCCCCTGGCAGATATAGTCGAAATGGCGCGTTTCGCCCTGAATTACGCAGCCCAGAACGATAACGGCATCCACATCGGTGTATTGGGCGAAGAATTGCGCGCCCAGCGGCAGTTCGAAGGTGCCCGGAACATATTTGATGAGGATATTGTGTTCGGCGCATCCCGCCTTTTTCAGGGTCTGGACGGCGCCTTTCAGCAACGCTTCGGTCACCTCGCCATTCCATTCGCTGACGACAATGCCAAACCGCATATCGTCTGCCCTCGGCACCGACACGAACTCCGACAGGTTTCGCTTCTTCTCCCCCATAGACTACAACCTCTGCTTAACCCCCGAAATGTACTTTTCAATATCGCGCGCTTCGAGCGACGAGGCGTAATCGACCGAAATTCGCTGATAGGCCTCCAGCGCACCCGCCAGATCGCCCGTCTGCTCCATCGCCAGCCCCAACTTTTTCAGATAAACGGGCGTGGTCAAAGAGTTGGTGTACCCCGCGGCATCCTTAAAACACCCCACAGCCTTCTCATACTCGCCTTTCTGAACGTGGGCATCGCCCCGCAACCCCACATTCTGAGCATTGATAAGGGCATTAGGCACCCCTTTGGTGGGGTTATATCGGCCCAGATAGTCCAGCGCGTTGTCCCAATCCCCCAAACGGATATAGCAGACGCCCGCATAGTGCGCCGCCAGATTGGTCTTATAGGTGTCGTAGATGGAGATGAACCCCATACTGTCGCCGCCGTTCAGCGCGGCCTCGAAATCGCCAGCGGCAAAGAGCTGCTCGGCAACATACATCGCGTCGGCCGCCTTTCGGGCCCGCGGAGCCTTCACAAAAGCATCGTATCCCCAGAAAATGGCGATGACGACCAAAATAGCACCGACAACGAGGGCGATGGTTTTCCAACTCTTCTCAAGCCACATTTCGAACCTGCCGAGCGAGTTTTCGATCTGCACCTCGGGGTCTTTCTCAATTTTTGCCATAATAAAACGCGAAATTTTGTGCGCAAAGATAGTGAAAGTTTTTTAACTTTGCGCATCTTATGCAACTCGAAACTCTTTCGCTTGTCGATTTCAAGAACATCGCTTCGGCCACGCTCCGCTTCGGCGCGGGGTTGAACTGCCTGGTGGGCGAGAACGGCGCGGGCAAGACCAATGTGTTGGACGCCATCCACTATCTGTCGATGTGTCGCAGTTCGCTGGGCACGACCGATCGCCAGAGTGTGCGCCACGGAGCGGAGTTTTTCGTCGTCGAGGGTGGTTATGTGGCCGACGGTGGGTACGGCGTCGGTGTCGTTTGTTCGTTTTCTGGCTCGGCGGGCAAGAAGATCAGGGCGAACGACAAGGAGTATGAGCGGTTCAGCGACCATTTGGGGGCGGTTCCGCTGGTGATGGTTTCGCCCGCCGACAGCTATCTCATCTCGGATGCAGCGGACGAGCGGCGACGGTGGTTGAACTCATTCATTTCGCAGCTCGACCGAGGGTATTTGCAGGCATTGGTGCGCTATAACGGGGTGTTGGTCGAGAGGAACCGATTGTTGAAGGAGGGGGTTTCGCCTGTTTCGGCGGAGGTTTTGGATGCGTTGGATGTTCAGCTGGTTCGGCACGGCGAGGTGGTTTTTTCGCGACGGGAGCAGATCGTCGGGCAGTTGGCCCCGTTGGTTGCCGATTTTTATGCGCGGCTTTCGGACGATCGCGAGGCGGTCGAGCTGAGTTACCGAAGCGAGTTGTCGGGCGGGGCTTTTGGCGATGTTTTGGCTGCTTCGCGACAGAAGGATTTTGCGTTGGGGTTCACCTCTTCGGGGGTTCATCGCGACGACCTGGTGATGCGCATCGGCGGTCATCCGTTGCGCCGATATGGGTCGCAGGGTCAGCAAAAGTCGTTTTTGGTGGCGTTGAAGCTGGCCCAGGGAGTGGTTTCGACCGAGGTTATGGGTGAGCGGCCTATCTTGTTGTTGGACGATCTGTTCGATAAGCTGGATGGGGGGCGGGTCGGTCGGTTGCTGGAACTTGTTTCGTGCGAGCCTTTCGGGCAGATTTTTGTTTCGGATTGTAATAAACCGAGGCTTGCCGAAATTCTTGCCCGAAGCGGCAAAGAGTATGTTCTTTTTGAAATTGATAACGGAGAATTGAGTCAAGAGTCATCAGTCAGAAGTCAAGAGTCGGGCTACGCGACACAAAAACCCGCGACATATGTCGCACCAAAGACTCATAACTCATAACTAATGACTCATAACTAATTTTATGCGTCGAACCCGAACAGTCAGAATAGGCGAACTTATCGGCGACCTGTTTCGCGACCCCGTCATTCGGCGAAAGATTGCCGAGGGTCGGTTGCCCGACGTTTGGCGCGAGGTTGCGGGACCCGGGGCGGCGGAGTGCACCGAGGGCGTGGTTTTCAAGAACGGGATTTTGACCGTTCACATCTCGTCCGCGGTCGTGCGTCACGAGATATTTATGATGCGTACCGCCCTGCGCGACGCCATAAATGTGCGCTCGGGCATAGTTCTTGTACGTGAATTGATAGTCAAATAGCTTTCCCGTTATGAATAGACCGTTGCAGCTTCCGGGTATGGATCAGGACGATTTGGCGCAGGCCGACAGTCTGCTCCGAGCCAACATCAAGCAGGATTTCACCGAATTTCAGGGTATGACGTGGAGCGACCGCATCCACTCGGTGCTGGGCAACCTGTGGGATTTCGGGCTGAAAATAGTGGTCGTCATCGCCATTTTCCTCATCGGCCGGTGGGTCGTTCGGCGGATCGTGCGGCTGATAGATTTCATTTTCGAAAAGCGCCACATCGACGCCTCGTTGCGCTCGTTTGTCCGGGGGTTGGTTTCGACCTTCCTCTATCTGGTGCTGTTCTATCTGATGATCGCGTGGCTGGGGGTGAACACATCGCTGTTCGTGGCGTTGTTTGCCGCGGCAGGGTTGGCCATCGGTATGGCTCTGAGCGGTGTGTTCCAGAACTTTGCTGGCGGGGTGATGATACTGCTGCTGAAGCCTTTCCGGGTTGGCGATTGGATCGAGTTGCAGGGACAGTCGGGCTCGGTGACCGACATCAACCTGTTCAACACGGTGTTGCGCACGGTCGAGAACAAGACCATTTTGATTCCCAACGGCAGCATCTCCAACAGCATAGTGAACAACTTTAACGCTGCCCGAACACGTCGGTTGGAGTGGACGGTGTCGCTCGAACCTGGAACGGATCTGGTGGCTGCGGCGAAAGCTTTGGAGGAGATATTGCGATCGGACAAGCGCATTTTGGACAATCCCCCGGTGGAGATATTGACGGGAAAGCTCAACATCAACTCTCTCGACCTGATTGCGCACGGCTGGGTTGCCAGCGCGGATGTTCTGGATGTGTTTTCGGATGTAAATTCGGCCATCTATACAGGGATGCCGTCGAAGGGTTTCCGGTCACCGTCGTCGAAGACCACGCTGGTGATGGATGGGGGCAACGTTGGCCCTGTGAAGTGTTTCGAATGACCTTATAACAGATTTGTCGTCAAAATGGCTCTCAGGCCAGGCGCGTGAGGATTTGGCGAGGAAGCGTACTCAAACGTACGTGACCGAACCAAATCAGAAACGCAACGCCGCATCTTTTCACGACAAATCAGGGGTTGGTTGCCCTGTACCACTCGGTATTGTGGTACGCACTTTCGAGCCGACTGGTGCCGCTCCACGGGATGAACGCGCTCAGGCCGCTGTAACCGTCCGAATTGATGCGGATCACCGAACCCGATCCGCCCGGATAGGCCGAGAAGAACGACGTGGTATGGTCCTTAAACACCACCGTCCGCTTCAGCTGGGCATAAAACTCTTCGTATAAAGCCTTGTTGACGGCCGCCTGGCTCAAATAGTCCTCCACGTCGTAGAACAGGTGGGTGTTCAGCCCCTCATAGTGCTGTATCCTCGAAAAGTTCAGCTCGTTGCCATCCATCAAACCGCCGGTATTGAGCAACCGCACCGAGCGCGCCAAGTCCTCCATTTCCGACATTTTGATGAGCGCGATCGTAGCATAAGGCCCCCTGCCATAACCATCGCGAAAAAAGCTGACATACTCGCTCGCCGTGCTCACCAGAGTGCTCTCCAATCCGGTCTCCCAATTGCTGGCTTTGCCGAACAGGGTGCTCACAACACGGTCATAGGGAAAGCCTTCGATCAGGATTTCGGTAGGCGAGGCGATGATATAGTCGGACATATCCCTCATCTGATAAAGCGGCTCGACCCCCGCCATAAAGCAGTCGTCGAGGATCAAAAAGTCCCAATCCCAATCGTCCATCACATTGACGAACACCCCGACATCCATCCTCACGCTGTTCTCCGAGGCAAAAGCACGCGTGGTGGGATTTTCGGCCACGGTGAATATCTCCTCATAGCCCGCCGGCACGGCCGAACGCTGTAACGAAGCGTTTGCCGGCAACCAACCGCTCCCGTGCGACCCGAATGCAAAGCCGAAATGGCGCGCCTGGGGCGTTGCGGCCCTCATATCGCCGATAATGATACGCATATCGACGGGATTGAGGGTCTCCATCTCGCCGCGATCATACTGCTTGATGATAACTTTTTTGAACTGTTTGCCGTTCTGAACAAGTTCGTAAATCTGGTCGCCGCCGCTCATCCGATGATAAACGATAACCCGCTGGCCCTCGATCAGCGCGCCCGCCGCCACGGCTTTTCCGGCCTCGTCGACATCGCGCGAAAAGTGTGGTTCGCCGATGTTGTCGTACATCAACAGCGTCTTGGCCTGCTTATCGACATACTTAATGGGCTTCTCCCTGTCGCAAGCGACAAGGAAAATGAAGAGTGAAGAGTGAAGAATGAAGAGTGAGCTACGCAACACATGGCCTCGCACACGTGAAATCTCCAAAATGTTTTTAAATAAATTTTTCATTCTCAATTTTTCATTTTTCATTCGGCATTTCTCAAAGAGGAATGCCATTAAACTCCCAATTACTCTTTTTCTTCACCCGCTCGCCCTCATAAGGCCGCCAATACACCCGCTCATAATTAAAAAAATATCCCCTCACCTTATCCGCATTGGGCTCCACCTGAATATATTCCACCGTGTTGCTCCGCACCTGCCTATTCGCCACCTTCAACCCCCGTGCCGCAACCACATCGTTTGCGTGCGTAAATCGCAGGATATGCCACGGAGAGCGTTCGCGCAAACCCGTCCCCGAGCTCTCGATAGCCCCCACGACTCCCCTGAACCTCGCCGCATTGACCCTCATCCCCACACTGTCCCCCAGCATCTCACAAGCGTACGTCATCATATTTAGGTTGGCCGGACTGAACGGATCGACCGTCATATTGAGTTTACACGCCTCCACGACACTCAGCAACGCGGCATTGTCGGGCCGGCTGCTACGGCTGAACACCCCGTAAAGCACCGCCGCCCCTGGCATCTCGGCGTGAGCGTCATAGTTATCATTATACGCATAACCATAATAGAGGTAGAAATAGTCATCCTCGGTCAGCTCCTCTCCGTCCATATATCGTTGCATCAAAACGGGATAATAGAACGCCCCGCCCGCATCCAAAATCTTCGGCAAAATCTCCTCCTCGCTCGGAACGCGCTGAGCCTTCGCCTCAAAAATGAAAAGGTGAAAAGATGAAAAGATGAAAAGATATAGGGATAACTTTTTCATAATTCGGTCTCGATTAAGCTTCTCAACGTCGCGCTCGCTGCCACCAGCGGCAACCGCACGCCGTCGCCACAAATTCCCTGCACACTCAAAACGCACTTTATGCCCGTCGGATTGCCCTCGACGAACAAAAGCGGACAAATCCTGTCCAACTTCTCCCAAGCATCCGCCTCGCCCGCCACCACACGGGCCATCTCGGCCGGAAAAGCGTTCGCCATCACCGAGATCACCCCGTGCCCCCCGATCTTCATCAACGGCACCGTCATAGCGTCGTCCCCACTCACCACCACAAATCCCTCGGGCGCACCCTCGACTATTTTTCGCATCTGCTCCAAATCGCCGCTCGCCTCCTTCATCCCAATCACACCCGGGCACTCGCGAGCGATCCTCAGCGTGGTCTCGGCGGTCATATTCACCCCCGTGCGGCCCGGAATATTGTAAAGGATGACGGGCAGCGGCGACGCCTCCGCCACAGCCTTATAGTGTCTGTACAAGCCCTCCTGATTGGGTTTGTTATAATACGGAGCTACACTCAACACCGCCGCAAAGCCACTCGCATCGAGGCCGCGCAACTCGTCGCACAACTTTGCCGTGTCGTTGCCGCCCATTCCCAGCACGACGGGCACCCGTCCGTTCACGCGCTCACGAATAAAGTCCTTCACAGCCGCCCGCTCGGAGTGGCTCAGGGTGGGTGTTTCGGCGGTCGTTCCCAGCGCAACCACATAATCGACCCCGCCGCCGACGACGTGCTCTATCACACGGCCGAGCGAATCGAAATCGACCAGCAGAGATGAATCGAAAGGGGTGACCAACGCGACACCGAGTCCTGCAAAATTTGTTTTCATAGCTACAAAAGTAACAAAAAATCTTGTTCGCCGATAATTTTGATGCCCAACTTGTTTGCTTTCGCAAGTTTTGCGGGCCCGATTTTGGCTCCGGCCAGCAATAGGTCGGTGTTGGCCGCCACCGCGCTCTGGTTCCTGCCCCCGTGCAGCTCTATCATCTGCTTCAGCTCCTCGCGCGAATGGTTTTCGAACGTGCCGCTGATGACTATGTTCAGCCCTTTCAGCTTATCCGAATCGGCCGCAAATTTATACTCCATCGGAACGCGGGCATCGCTCAACCGCCCGATCAGTTCAATGTTATTCGTGTCGTCGAAATATTCTTTTATGCTCGTCACTATCTTGTCTCCCACCTCCTCGACCTGCAACAGCTCCTCCTGTGACGCATTCATCAGGTTTTCCATCGACCCGAAGTGCTTTGCAAGGTGCTTTGCCGTTGTCAGTCCGACGAATCGGATGCCCAGCCCGTAAAGAACGTTGTCGAAATCTTTGGCTTTCGACATTTCGATGCCGGAGAGGATGTTGTCGGCCGATTTTTTGCCCAGTCGGGGCAGTTCGGCAATATCCTCGCCCCGCAGTTCATAGATGTCGGCAATATCCCCAAGCAGCCCCTCCTCCACCAGTAGCTGGATGGTCTCCTCGCCCAGGCCCTCGATGTCCATCGCTTTGCGCGACACCCAATGCGAGATTCGTCCCACGATCTGAGGCATACATCCCGCCGCGTTGGGGCAATAATGGCGCGCCTCGCCCTCGGGTCGCACAAGGGCCGTACCACACGCCGGACAAGTGAGCGGAAAAGCCAACGGCACGCTCTCCCGCACACGCTCCGAAAGCTCCACTCCCGTGATCTTGGGAATAATTTCGCCCCCCTTCTCCACCCACACACTATCGCCCACGCGAATGTCCAGAAGTGCTATCTGGTCGGCATTGTGCATCGAGGCCCGCTTCACGGTCGTTCCGGCCAGCTGCACCGGCGCAAGGTTGGCAACCGGAGTGACCGCGCCCGTCCGCCCCACTGAAAACTCCACACTTTCGAGCCGCGTCAGTGCCCGCTCGGCCGCAAATTTGTATGCCACGGCCCATCGAGGACTCTTTGCCGTCGAACCCAACCGCTTCTGGGCATTCAGCGAATCGACCTTTATCACCACCCCGTCGGTGGCATACGGCAGCGTCTTGCGCAACGAATCTATTTCGGCTATAAAACCCTCTATCTCCCCCAGCGACCGACACACCCTCACGTGCTCCGAGACCTTGAACCCCCACTCTCGGGCAGCCATCAGGGTTTCATAGTGAGTTTCGAACGGCAGTCCCTCACCCACGACCGAATACATAAAGTTGTCCAGCCCCCGTTTTGCGACAATGGCCGAGCTCTGCAATTTCAGACTTCCCGCGGCGGCGTTTCGCGGATTGGCAAAGGGTTGCTCGCCCTCCTCTTCGCGCTCCGCGTTCAGCCGCTCGAACGCCGGATAGGGCATAATTATCTCGCCCCTGATTTCGAAAGTGGCCGGAGTCGAAACGGCGAGCGGAATCGACTGAACGGTTCTGATATTCTCGGTCACATCGTCGCCCGTCACCCCGTCGCCCCTGGTGGCCGCCCTCGACAGCACACCGTTCTCGTACAGAAGCGAAACGGCGGTCCCGTCGAATTTCAGTTCACACACATACTCCGCCTGTCCGATCTCGTTCTCCACCCTCCGCACAAATTCGCCCACCTCGTCGATTGAGTAGGTGTTGGCCAGCGAGAGCATCGGATAGCGATGGACGACACTTTCGAAACTGTTGGTCAGATCGCTTCCCACACGTTTGGTGGGCGACGAGGGGTCGTCGTGCTGTGGAAATTGCCGCTCCAGATCGACCAGTTCGCTCATCATTCGGTCGAACTCGGGATCGGATATTTCGGGTGCATTTTCTATGTAATATAGCCTGTTGTGTCGGGCTAATTCGCTGCGTAAAAATTTTATTCGTTCAAACATTTTGTAAAGTTAATAAATTTTTCACTATACTTGCACCGAATTTTAAGAGGCATTAACACCCATGAGTGACAAAAAGAGGCTGATAGTTAGCTCTCACAACCTTTCGCCCGAGTTGCAGCAGGAGTTGCACAAGCAGTATCCGACCGGTTTTGCGGACCATATGATCCGGATAGACAAGCCGGGGGGCGATTTTTTTTACGCCGTGTTGCTGGAGACGGCCGAGGTGAACTATTTGGTGAAGGTGAATGTGAAGATCGACGACGATCCGGAAGAGGAGGAGGACAAGGGCTATTATGACGAGGAGATCAAGGGAGCCGAAGAGATCGCCGAAGACGACACCGACGAGGATGACGAGTAAGAATTAAGTAAATGAAACAACTTATCGATCCTATTCCTGTTGCCGTTTTGGAGAGCGAACTGCTCCCCGAGCGGATGCTTCGGCGCACGGGGCGCGGCGACTGCGAGATTTTCGTGGTCACGGCCGTCGAGTGCCCGGGGGTGATGCAGGAGGTGGGTCGGTTGCGGGAGATTTCGTTTCGCACGGCGGGTGGCGGAACGGGGTTGAGCGCCGATATAGATGACGACGACCTGGCCGAGGGCGGCTACAGCCAGCTGGTGGTGTGGGATCCCGCGGCGAGGCAGATAATGGGGGGGTACCGCTTTATTGTGTGCGATTCGCCCTATCAGAAACACCTTTCGAGCGAGCACTATTTTCGGTTCAGCGATCTTTTTCGGCAGAAGTATTTGCCCTACACCATCGAGTTGGGTCGGTCGTTCGTTATTCCGCGTCGGGGCGAGTGGGGAACGAAGAATCCGAAGGTGCTTTACACTTTGGATAATTTGTGGGACGGATTGGGGGCGTTGATGCTTCGGAACCCGCAGTCGAAATATTTTTTCGGCAAGGTGACGATGTATGGCGATTATAATCGTCGTGCACGGAGTGTGCTCATCTACTTTTTGAACCGCTATTTTCCCGACAACGAGAACCTTTTGGAGCCGATCAATCCGGTCAAGTTGGACATCGACGAGGGGGAGATGGAGCGGATATTTGTGGGCAGGAATTATGAGGAGAACCTCATTATTCTTTCGCGGGAGTTGCGGCTTCGGGGCGAGAATGTTCCGCCGTTGATCAATTCTTATATGAATTTGTCGCCCACGATGAAGGTTTTCGGGACGGTGACTAATCCCGATTTCGGCGATGTTGAGGAGACGGGTTTGCTCATCACCACTTCGGATATTTATGCGGGCAAGATCGAGCGTCATCTCAATTTCCGCATCCCCGATATGGAGCTGGTTTAAGAGAGTTAAAAACTAAGAACTGAGCTACGCGACGTCTAATTTTCAGCTCCCCCTACCCCCCTCAGGGGGAGCTGAACGACTTTCACAGAAAGTCGATTAGTTCAAAATCAACCTCTGCTCCCCATTCAGGTAAAACATCCCATCGCGCCAAAAGCCCTGCCCGCTCAGCAACTCCCCGCCGCCACGGAAACACACATCGCGGTAAGTTCCGTCCTCGGCAATCTCGATTCGCCACCGCCTGGGTTCATAGTCATACATCCGAATCCATTCTCCTTCGACCAGATAGTCGAACCCTAAAACGTCATAAGTTTTCATAACAAAAAAGGTGTGGTTTACAATCCCTTCTTGACAGGTCTAAGGAAACCTCGATTGGAAAGATTGCACCACACCCAGAGTCGCTTTGGCACAAAATGCACCAAAGCAAACTCCGAGCTTAGCAACCTTCTTCTCCAATCAAACACCGCCCGAGGGGCAGCTCCTTAGTTAGTCAAGAAGACAAAAGTTGTTAATACTCAGTTATATGCTATTGCAAATATAATATTTTTTTCCGAGTTTGTCAAGCAAACTCGTTCGGCCCGCTCCCGCGCTTTAGCGGGCCGAAAAAAATCTCTGGCTCAAAACTTGCGGGGTTAGAGAGTAAAAACACAACGATTATGAAACCGATCCACAAGCCCGAAACAAACAGATTCGAACTCTCCGAAGATGGCCGCACGGCCTACGTCGAATACCAAATCCACGACGGCTGCATCGACATCCTGCACACCATCGTCCCCACTCAACTCGAAAACCGCGGAATAGGCTCCGCACTGGTCAAAACAACCTACGATTGGGGCAAAACCCAAAACCTCAAGCCACGCGGCAGCTGCCGTTTCGCCGACGCCTGGCTCGCCCGCCACGAAGAGTATTGCTAACGCAATATCGTCTCGCTCGAACCCGCCAGCAACCCGTCCATATAAACCTCCACGGTGTAGGTTCCGATAAGCAGCTCGCCCGGCGTATAGTATACCGCCACCGGCAGGTCGTCGCCACTGTAATCCACCTCTCGCATCGTCGAATAGACCACCTGCTGACCCTCGAAAGCGAAGGTCTGCCCGCCGCCGCTCGGCATCACATAGCCATCCGGCCCGACGATCCGAACATAAACCGAACGGGCCCCAGGGTCGGCAACCGCATTGGCCGAAAGCACAAAGTCGGTGCGCACTCTCCGTGCCCGCCCGACCCGCGTAACCTCCCTGTCGGCACTGTTGAGCAACACCAACCGGATGTCCCGCGCCATAACTCGCGACGCCTGGCGAACCGTCACGCCCAGATCGGTGGCGCGCTCCTCGGCCTTGTCGGCCCGCAATCGTTCGGAAGTTATCTCGCGCCGCATCCCCAGATTTTCGTCTATCAGACGGCTGTTGACTTTACTCAGCGAGTCGATGGTGTAGACAAAACCCTGTGCGGCGGCACGCATGGTGCTCAGTTCGCGCTCGTACGATCTGAGTTTGGACCTTGTCACGTTTCGTTCGCGCGCCATCACTTCGAGCACGCTGTCGACCCTCATCCGTTCGAGGATTATGCTTTGGTTGAGCGAGTCGTTCTCGGTCCTTATCAGGCCGAGGGAGTTGTTGACAGCCAATATTCGGTTGGTGAGGGTGTCGCGTTCGATGGCAAATTCGGCCTTTATCCTCGCCGACTGGAAGAAGTAGAGCCCGCTGACGGCAACCAGAACGATAGCGAGTAGCACTATCACCGTTTTGTACCCTTTCAGCGACTTGTCGCCCGCCGAGGAGTACTCTTCATATTCATAATCGTCGTATGCCATTGTCTTTTCGCATTTTTTGCCAAGACAAATATAGATATTTTTTTTAACTTCGCGCGATGAAAAAAACGATGACAAAAGTTATTGCGCTGGGCAATGCTCTCACGGATATGCTTGTCAACCTGCGCGACGACGCGGTTCTGGACGCTTTCGGGCTCGCAAAAGGCAGTATGACGCTGGTCGACAGTGCCCGCCAGAAGGAGATTTCGCAGTTTGTCGCCGGCCTGCCCTACACCTTGTCGCTGGGCGGTTCGGCCGGCAACACCATCCGCGCATTGAGCCGGCTGGGGGTCGAGACGGGCTTTGTGGGCAAGGTGGGACGCGATGCAACGGGCGATTTTTACGACTCGGCGTTGGTCAATTTGGGCATCAGGCCCTTCGTTTTTCGCGGTTCGGAGCATTCGGGACGGTGTGTGTCGCTGGTTTCGGCCGATGGCGAGCGCACTATGGTGACGTTCTTGGGGGCGGCGTTGGAGTTGGCCGCGGATGATGTCGTGGCGGATATATTGTCGGGCTACGATTGCCTCTATTTGGAGGGCTATTCGGTTCAGAATCGGACTATGATCGAGCATACGGCGGCTTTGGCGCACAGGCTGGGAATGGTTGTGGCGATAGATTTGGCGAGTTTCAATGTGGTGGAGCAGAATTTGGAGTTTTTGCGCGGGTTGGTTCGGGATTATGTCGATATTGTTTTTGCAAATGAGGCCGAGGCCCAGGCTTTTACGGGCGAGGTGGAGCCGTTGAACGGGTTGCAGAGGATTTCGGAGATGGTCGATTTGGCTGTTGTGAAGATTGGGGTTGGCGGCGCGATTATTAAGCGTGGCGAGGAGGTGGTTCACGTCGGGATTATGAAGGCTGCGCGGCGGGTGGATACGACCGGGGCGGGTGATTTTTATGCAGCGGGGTTTCTTTACGGGCTTTGCAACGGGTTGGATTTACGCCAGTGCGGGACGGTGGGGGCTATTGCGGCGGGCAAGGTGATCGAGGTTGTCGGGACCACGTTTGGGGACGATGTTTGGGGCGAGATCGAGCGGCTGGTCACCCAGGTCCGCACGGAGAATTATCTGTTTTGAACGGTCGGCTCGAGGTCGCAGACCTAGTTCGGCTTGTCGTCATTGCGAGGAATGGAATGACGTTCCGCGTAGCTTACTCGTAACTCGTCACTCGTCACTCGTAATTGTGTTGTTTGGTCCATTGCTCTTTACGCAGGGCGAATGCACCGGACGGAGAAACGACCGGGCTTAGAGTTATTGTTACCCGGGTAGACGCCCGTGCTGCTGAAGTACAGGTAGAAGGCGTAGGAGGTATTGGTCTGAGTAGATGACCAATAAAACCCGCTCGTGCTCCGATTGGAGCCGCCATTGGAGCCTGAAGCTGAGAAGAGTCCGGCGTAGCCGGAAATGAAGAATGAAGAGTGAAGAAAGAGGCTACGCGGCGCAAAAAACTTTTCACTTTTCGCTCTCGATCCGCGCCGCGATTTCAGCAAATTCCCCGGGCGAGAGCTGCAACCGCGGTCGCCGAAAATCGACATCCGCCTCGCTCTCGATCGGCACCAAATGGACGTGAACATGCGGCACCTCCAACCCCAAAACCACCACCGCAACCCTCTTGCAACCCGTCGCGCGCTCGATTTTCGCCGCCAAACGCTTGCAAAAAACCATCATCTCGCCCAACAAACCATCGTCCAGATCGAAAATGTAATCGACCTCCGCGCCCGCCGGAAACTTCGGCACCACCAGCGTGTGGCCCTTCGCAAGCGGCGCAATGTCCAGAAAAGCAAAAAATCGCTCGTCCTCGGCAACGCGATAGCTCGGAATCTCGCCGCGAATAATTTTTGTGAAAATCGTAGCCATAAACTGTGTGGTTTCAGAAATATTTCGGGGTCAGAACTTCGGACTCGATAACCGCTCTGCGCAGATCGAAGTCAAACGCAACAGCCTCATTATCAGCATATTGTGCAACCGGATCGGACGTTTCCGCCGCTTCGAATTTCCGGCGTGGGGCCTGTTCGGCGTTGTGCTCTTTTGCGTCGAGAGCCGCCGTTTCGAGCGAATAGCCCTCCAGCGGTTCCTCGTCGAACGTCTCTTCGATTTCGACAGTTTCACCCAGCTCGCCCAGCAGGTCGGCAAAGACAGAGCGCGGCTTCGTAACCGTCTGATTACCAGCCTTTTGCTGCTTCATTATAGCCGAAACGATGCCAATCGTCAGCACTGCTATGAAGAGTAAAATTTCGCCGATCCCTTCCATTTCACGTCGTGAATTTTATGGTAAAGGTACAAAAAAAACTATATCCCGCCCACCTCGATCACGCGTTTTGCGATTGCACCGATGGCGGCCGAGTCGTGCGAGACCATCACGATGGCCATCGTTTCGTTCAGTTTGCGGAGGATTTCGTACATTTCCTGTTCGAATTTCCGGTCGATAAAGGTCGCCGGCTCATCGAGGACGAGCAGTTCGGGCTCGCCTATCAACGCCCGACAAAGCAAAACCCGCTGCATTTGCCCGCCCGAAAGTTCCCCTATCGGACGCCTCGCAAGGTCGGTTATTTCGGTGATACTCAGCAAGTTATGGACTTTATCGAGGTCTTTTTTCGACAATCTTTCGGCACGTCCCTGCAGTCCCGAAAGCACGACCTCGTCGACCGTGATGGGAAATTTTCGGTCGAACAGATTTTGCTGCGGCAGGTAACCGATTTTTTGCGTTCGCCGCTCGACCGTCCCGCGAGTCGGCGTCAAAAGACCCACCAAAATCTTTATCAAAGTGGTTTTCCCGCCGCCGTTCGGACCCGTAACTCCCACAAAATCAGCACGTTGCACATCCAGCGAAATGCCCGAAACGACATCGCGCCCGTCGTACCCCGCCGCCACATCGCGCAGAGTTATAAGGGATGTGTTCATTGCTCCGTTCCGGCTATTAACTCGCTGATTTTCAATATGTTACCTATCACGTCGTAACCCAAAATATCTATCTCGACCGGTTCGGCCCCGATCTCCGCCGCAACCACCTCGACCATCGTCACCGGAAACTCGCGCTGGTAGAAAATTTTGGTTATTTTTTCGGATTTCGCAAGTTCCATCGTCTCTTGTAACTGCCTGACCGACAGCTCTTTACCGTCGATTTCGAGCGGAATTTGCCGCAACTCGTAATCGCGCGCAAAGTAGGTCAATCCGGGATGAAAAATCATAAAACTTCTGGCCGCTTCAGGCCTCGAAAACCTGACCGTCAACGTCTCGTCCAGCTCCGTCAACCGCTCCGTCAACCGCGCGTAACTCGCTGAGTATGAGGCACTATCGGGATAAATTTCGTAGATTTTCCGATACGCCGTCTGCGCCATTTTCAGCAACGCGCGCGGCGAAGTCCAAATGTGCGGATCGGCCCCGTGATGATGGTGATTATGATCGCCATTATCGTGCGTATCGTGCTGACTATCAATAAGTTGAATACCTTCGCTCAGATCCGCCATCCGTTCCGGACGAGCCAGTCGACCGACAAGTTCGCGCTCGAAATCGATCAGGCAGGTCGAAAAAATCAGCCGCGCATTTTCGGCCGCCTCCACCTGCGCGGGAGTGGGCTCGAAAGTCTCGGGCCCAGCACCCGCAGGCACCAGAACCGTCACCTCGAAATCGTCACCTACAATGCTCTCTATCAGCCATTTAAGTGGTTCGATACTCACCACTATCGCATCCTTCGAAGCCCCGTTTTCGCGCCCCGCACACCCCAAAAACAGCACCCCGATGAGTACCAAAATCGTCGTTTTCATACCACGAAGTTACAAAATTTTCGGCGATTTCGGCACTTTTTCACTCCGCCTCATCGGCCGAAAAAGCCATCGCATCGGTCACCACCAGCTGAAAACGGTCGTCGAAATAGCCCGCCACGCCCAGAATTTTGCCCTCGCCGCGAGGCAGCATCCGACGTGCAAAAGAGGCATAACGGCTGGTTCTCACGGCAAGCCTATTACCCTGACTATCAATAAGATAGCGGTCGGTCGCATAGGGAGATTCGTCATCCGTTTCGGCCCACGAGAGACCCTCTTCTTCGGGCGCAAAACGAACGCCGGACAGAAGAACAAAAGTGGAAATATCGCGCGCCGAAAGGTCGGAAATCGTCGACTCGCGCGGCACGATTTCGCCATAAAAAGTGGCGTCGACGGTGAGGTGTTCGGCCATTTCGATCTCCGTAAGTGGCTCAGTTTCAAAGGTTTGCATCGGCGCAGAACCCAATTGCAGCGTCCCGCCATAGCTCCCCAGCCACAGACCCTGACAGCGGATCGTGGCGCGGGTGTGGATCCGGAAATGTTTGAAAATTTCGTCCACGCCGAGCTTGATCTCGATACCGCCCGTGGCGTCTTCAACCACCAGCGTTTGGTAGAAATTGCCCTCGCGGTCGCTCGAAATGACGGTTCCGGTGATCAAAATATTGTCGCGAATCTGGGTCGGAGCACCGCTGTACAGCGTTTTCAGCGAGGCGATCGAGTGCTCTTCGTCGCCCGATTTGGGGACGACGCTCGGCTTTTTGCAACCGAAAAAAAGCGTCGCAAAAGTAAAAATCGCAACTACTAAAAGTTTAGTTTTCGGGGAAATCGATGTCATTTTCATCTCGAATTTTCAGCATAAAATGGTCGCGTCCGGCAGCACCTTTTCCGTAAAACAAAATGCCCGTCAGCGAACCTCGCGAACGCGGAACTTCGGCATCCGCAAACGACGCGTAACCGCTTGTCACACAGACGATTGAGTCTCCGCGTTCGGTGTAAAAAGCGACATATCCGTTCGCCGGTTCTGGCATCGCAACGGCCCATTTCGTGCCCCTCGGAACGTTGGTTCTCAGACCCGAAATCCGCACCAAACGGCCACAAAAATCGGTCGAAAATCGGCTCGGCGAAAGCTCGATCGGATCCACTTTTTCGACGCTCCGTTCGGCCGAAATCCACTGCCGGATCACCGCCGGATGGTAGAAATATCCGGTCGCAAAACGGCTGCCCGGCTCGGGCGGGAGACCCACCTGCATCGCCCCGTCGCGCCATCCGACCGCCAAACCGCGCGCCCGAACGGCGATCTGCTGCCCGGGGTGGTAGGTCGCATCGAGGTCGGGCATTCCGGCCATAATTTCGACCGCGCCCGTGCCGTCGTCGATGAAAAAAGTGTTGTAGAAATTGCCTGCGCGGTCGCTCGAAACGACTCGTCCGGTGAACGTAATGCCCTCATTTACAGTGAGTTGCGCGCCATCATAGTATTCCCGCAAATCGCCGATCGACACATTGGCCGACACCTCGGGGTCGTCGAAAACCGGAGCTTTCCAATCGGGCGAGCACGCCGCAAAAAAGAGAGCTAAAACAGGTGCTAACTTGCTCATAATCTGTAACTTACGCTTATGTTCCACGTCATCGGCCAGGCGTGGAGAAATTTTGCGGGAAAGGGCACCAGGGTCCGGTTGATGCCCGTGCCGACGCGCCGAATCCGCATTTGCTCATATCCGGAGTATAAAATGCTGTTACTCAACAAGTTACGCACTCCGCCCGCGACACGCAGATAACCTCGCCCGACCACCCAGCCTTTCGACAGCGAGAGGCTAATCGCCACAGCATCAGGCATTTGCGATTGCCGGAAAAATTCGTTCATAATTTCAGGCGCGGGGTTGATCCCGACGATGCGCGACGAGTGGTAGAGTGGGTTGATTTCGACGTGGCGGCCGCCCAAAAATTCGCCCGAAACGGAGGCGCGCCACCGCCGCCGATCGTAATATTCGAGCTCGACAGCACCCGCAATTTGCGGCAGTCCGGTTTTCAATCCGCTGATGTAACCAGTTATCTGTGAGGCAGTTACGTCGCCAGTTGCGTCGTCGTAAAGGGTGATTTCGGGTTCGGAGTTGTAGCGAAAATCGCCGATCGAGCCGCCGAGCCGCAGGGTGAGCGGGCGGGCCAACCGAACCTCCGCGCCGAGTTCGACACCGAAGCCAAGGCGCGAAATTCCGGCGACGACCATATCGGAAAATGTGCTCGAAAGGTCGTCGTAGTAGCGTCTGACGTCGGTTTCGCCGGTCGACGAGTTGACAAATCCGGCCACTTTCAGCCGCACCGCCTCGCCCGTGAAGGCCCACGCGAGTTCTGCCCCGTAGAGTCCCGATGGACGTAACTCGCTGACTGTCAGGTTGTTCTGTTCGGGCGAAAGGAACATATCGGCGGCAAATGGGGCTTGGGTCGCGGCCATCGCGGCTATGGAAAATGCGTGCCTGGCTGATGGGTTGTAAAACGCTGATAGTGAGACACTTGCGGTGGTGAAATCGACTTCGGCCGAGCGTCCGAACGACAGCGCACCCGGGAACAGCTCTTTTTCGTAAAAACCCTCGCGCCACAACCGCGAGTAGGTGATCGAAGCCGAGGCAACAACGCCGTAATTGCCTGTCTGCCAGTCTATTACGCCGAAAACCGAGGGCTTCATCCGAACGAACGAATAGTCGTAACCGAACCGTTCGCCGCGCCGAACCTGCCGCCCGGGATTGCGCAGGTCGTTCTCGTTGGGCGCGCCGGTGTGGTATTCGCCGTCGGTGTCGGTCACATATTGGTCGATGTTGGCCACCCATTCTGCCCCCAGAAGGTCGTCGGCAACCTTGAAAAAGCGGCTCTCGTCCAACCGCGCGCGAACTCCAAATTCCAACCGTAAGTCGTTAGTAATCAGAGTATTAATAGCGGCGGAGAAATGAATATCGCGCGCCTGTTCAACCTGCTCTTCGACGATGTAGGTCGCACGGCCGTCCGCCGAAAGGGTGTTGTTGTAGTAGAACGAATCCCAATCTAACTGCGTGACTGTCAGGTCGTTAGCCCTCCACGCATCGGCGATTGTTTCGGCGGCCGACCAGTCGGGAAAGAACGACGGCATCGAGCGATAATAGTCGGGCAACGGCGAGTGGGTGTCGTACCACGCCAACCGCGTACGCCCGTTACGACTATGGCGATAACCAGCTGTGACAGAGAGAGTTACGCGCTCCGAAAAGGGGACGACAAGCTCCAAAGCCCCGAAAATCTGGCGAACGCGATTGAGGCGCGAATTGCGCACGCGACCATTCTGCATACCCCACACGGGATTGTATAAATCATTGGCTGTCAGCGCGGTAGCCTCCTCGGTGACGGCCGTTCTCACGCCACGCTCCGAAACATTTGCCGCACCGAAAAGGGTCAATCGCGTTCCGCCGCGCCACTCCTTGCCCACCGAAAACAGCCCCCCGCCACCCTGTGAGCCCAATCCGTCGATGTGTCCGTCGCGCCCCATCTCACCCGTAGCCGCCAAAAGTGTGCGCCAACCGCCCTCGCCCACCGACGAAAACCGCACATCGGCACCGCCCTGCGAATACCTGTCACCCGACCGCAGCGAAACGTAAAAACCGCCCTCAGCTGGCACCAAAGCGTAGTTTTCGCCACGTCCCATCGCCCCGCCGACCATCGCCGGCACCCGCTCCGAAGCCAACCCGCCGCGCCGAGCCAGCGTTATCAGGCTCCAATCGGGATAGCCCGAAATGTTGTCCGTCAACTCCACGCCGCCCAGCGAAACGCGATAATGGCGGTCGTCCAGTCCCCGCTCACGATAGCGCACGGTGTTGAAACGATAGCGGGCAAAATCGCCGAAAACGTCCTTTGCGCCCCACGCCGGAGTGACAAAAACGCTCTCGTCGACCTCGAAATCGAACTCTTCGGGATAAAATTCGGTGTCGTAAGTCTGCGCCAGGCAGAACGAAGAATGAAAAATGAAGAATGAAGAGAGAAAAAGAAGCCTCCGGCTATAGAGTTTTTTCCAAAAAGCACCTATATACATTGCATCAATACCGAACAATTACCGGAGGCCAGTGCCCCCAGTTCGATATTGATGCCACAATTAGTTTGTCGGTGCTTTTTGGAAAGACAAAGGTAGGGAAAATTTGTCAATTTTCCATTATCTTTGCATCTATGCTTTTTTTGGCGAGTTACGATGTGGTTTTTACGGAGGTTCCGGGCGAGGTGACGCTTGCGTTGAACCTTGCGGGGTGCCCCAACCGTTGCGAGGGGTGCCACAGTCCCCATTTGCAACAGGAAGTGGGCGAGACTTTGGACGACGCGATGCTGGACGGGTTGCTTGCGCGGTATGGCGATTCGGTGACGTGTGTGGGGTTTATGGGGGGTGACGGCGATCCGGCGGCGGTGGCCAGGTTGGCGCGCGAGGTGCGGCGGCGGGGTTGTTTAAATGCAGGATGACACTTCCTAGTCCTAATGTAATGCAACAATACGTTAGGGGATTAACTGAAAAC